>Ga0209262_10000014_pt1 | contig 262784 bp, 252 predicted proteins | sample Lowcelwee11metaG_FD_187171 | JGI IMG/M metagenome (GOLD analysis project Ga0209262, IMG submission 187171) | Freshwater pond sediment microbial communities from the University of Edinburgh, under environmental carbon perturbations - Low... | ecosystem: Environmental > Aquatic > Freshwater >...
CGCGGAAAAAGACGCTTCTCTCATCAGCAAGCCGGGCTCGGAAGAAGAGACCTGCCTGTTCGCCTCGATCAAGGCCACGCTGGCCAAGGACCCGACCTGGTACTCCAAGCGTCTCGCTGCCGTGAAGGGCGTGACCGAAGAGACCACCACCGGTGTGCATCGCCTGTACCAGATGCATGAGCGCGGCGAACTCAAGTTCCCCGGCATCAACGTCAACGACTCCGTCACCAAGTCCAAGTTCGACAACCTGTACGGTTGCCGCGAATCGCTGGTGGACGGCATCAAGCGCGCCACCGACGTGATGATCGCGGGCAAGATCGCCGTCATCGCCGGTTACGGCGACGTGGGCAAGGGTTCCGCCCAAGCCATGCGTGCTTTGTCTGCACAAGTGTGGGTCACCGAGATCGACCCGATCTGCGCGCTGCAAGCCGCGATGGAAGGCTACCGCGTGGTCACCATGGAATACGCCGCCGAACACGGCGACATCTTCGTCACCACCACCGGCAACTTCCACGTCATCACGCATGACCACATGAAGAAGATGAAGAACAACGCCATCGTCTGCAACATCGGCCACTTCGACAACGAGATCGATGTCGCCTCGCTGGAAAAATACCAGTGGGAAGAGATCAAGCCGCAAGTCGACCACGTCATCTTCCCGGACGGCAAGCGCATCATCCTGCTGGCCAAGGGTCGCTTGGTGAACCTCGGTTGCGGCACCGGCCATCCGTCGTACGTGATGTCGTCCTCTTTCGCCAACCAGACCATCGCGCAGATCGAGCTGTGGACGGAACGCGATTCCGGAAAGTACCCGGTAGGCGTGTACACCCTGCCCAAGCATCTGGACGAGAAGGTCGCGCGCCTGCAACTGAAGACGCTGAACGCGCAACTGTCCACGCTGACCGACCAGCAGGCCGCTTACATCAACGTGCCGAAGGAAGGCCCGTACAAGGCCGACCACTATCGTTATTAAGCAGGTAATGCAGGTATGATTGCGGGGGCGGACTTCCGCCCCCTAATTTTTATTACCGAGGACACCTCGAAGAACCGTAGCGAGCAGTTTGATTGCAAGGCGCACGGCGCGGAGAAACCGCAATGTACACGTAAGTACATGAGGATTTCGAGCACCGCGCAACGCGGCAATCGGACTGCGCAGTAGGTTATTCGAGGTGAACTAAGATGCTGATACGACTGCTGCTCCTTTGGACACTAAATTCGCTGGCGCTGGTCGCCGTGGCGAGTTTCGTGCCGGGCATCCATGTCGACGGGTTCATGGCTGCGTTCATCGCGGCCTTCATCCTCGGCCTGGTCAACACGCTCATCCGTCCCATCCTGCTGGTGTTGACCTTGCCGGTCACCCTGCTCACGCTGGGACTGTTCATCTTCGTCATCAACGGCCTGATGTTCTGGTTCGCCGGTTCCATCCTGCGCGGTTTCGTGGTCGACGGGTTCTGGTATGGCGTCATGGGTGCAGCTTTGTACAGCGTCTTTTCCTGGGCGCTGAGTTCAGCCGCCGCACAACTACTTGTGAGGAAACATGGGAAACACAACAACACCGATCAGCTTTGAGTTCTTTCCGCCGCAGACACCGGAGGGTTTAGAGAAGCTGGCAGCAGCACGCCAGCGACTGGCTACGGTCAAGCCGGATTTCTTCTCCGTCACCTTCGGTGCGGGCGGCTCCACGCAGGACCGCACCATGGATGTCATCAAACAGATCCATAGCGAAGGCCATAACGCCGCCCCGCACCTGTCCTGCGTCGGCTCCACGCGCGACAACATCCGCGCGCTGCTGTTCGCTTACAAGGATATGGGCATCAAGCGCATCGTCGCCCTGCGCGGCGACCTGCCCTCCGGCATGCACAGCATCGGCGAGTTCCAGTACGCCAACGAACTGGTGTCGTTCATCCGCTCGCAGACCGGCGAACACTTTCACATCGAAGTCGCCGCCTATCCCGAGTTCCACCCGCAGGCCGGCTCGGCCCGCGAGGACATGCTCAATTTCAAGCGCAAGATGAATGCGGGTGCGAACTCCGCCATCACGCAATACTTCTACAACGCCGACGCCTACTTCCGCTTTGTCGAAGAGACGCGCAAGCTCGGCGTCACCGCCCCCATCGTGCCGGGCATCATGCCCATAGCCCGCTTCTCGCAACTCGCGCGCTTCTCCGATGCCTGCGGTGCCGAGATCCCGCGCTGGATGCGCAAGACCATGGAAGGTTACGGCGACGACGTGGAATCGGTGCAGGCGTTCGGCCTTGATGTGGTCACGCAGCTGTGCGAAAAACTCATCGCCGGTGGCGTGCCCGCTTTGCACTTCTACACGCTTAACCAGGCCAACGCTTCGCTCGAGATCTTGAAGCGCCTCGGCTACCGATGAGCAAGTTGCGCGCACCCGAGTTATTGCTGCCGGCCGGAACGCTCGACAAGATGCGCACCGCCTACGCCTATGGCGCCGACGCGGTGTATGCCGGCCAGCCGCGCTACTCGCTGCGCGCGCGCAACAACGAGTTCAAGCTGGAAGAGCTGGGCATCGGCATCCGGGAAGCGCACGCGCTGGGCAAGAAATTGTTCGTCGCCAGCAACCTGATGCCGCACAACGCCAAGGTCAAGACCTACATGGCCGACATGCAGCCGGTGATCGAGATGCAGCCGGACGCGCTGATCATGGCCGACCCCGGTCTCATCGCCATGGTACGCGAACGCTGGCCGGAGATGCAGGTGCATCTCTCGGTGCAGGCGAACACCGTCAACTACGCCGCAGTGAAGTTCTGGAAGTCGCTCGGGCTCACGCGCGTGATCCTGTCGCGCGAGATCTCGTTGGACGAGATCGAAGAGATACGCCAGCAGTGCCCGGACATCGAACTCGAAGTGTTCATCCACGGCGCCCTCTGCATCGCCTATTCCGGCCGCTGCCTGCTGTCCGGTTACTTCAACCACCGCGACGCCAATCAGGGCACCTGCACCAACTCCTGCCGCTGGGATTACAAGGTCGATAGCGCCGTCGAGGACGGCACCGGTCATATCGAGAAGATCGACTTCGATTTCGACAAGGCTCTCTCCGAATCCGAACTGTCCGAATGCGGTTCACAACCGCGTCACCCGCTGGCGGACAAGGTCTATGTCATCTCGCGCAAGGACCATCCGGGCGAACTCATGCCGGTGCTGGAAGACGAGCATGGCACCTACATCATGAACTCCAAAGACCTGCGAGCGGTGGAGCACGTCGAGCGGCTGGTGAAGATCGGTATCGATTCGCTCAAGGTGGAAGGCCGCACCAAATCCATCTACTACGTAGCACGTACTGCGCAAGTGTATCGTCAGGCCATCGACGATGCGGTCAAAGGCCGTCCGTTCAACCTGGAACTGCTGGGTGCCCTGGATGCACTGGCCAACCGCGGCTACACCGACGGCTTCTATGAGCGCCACCACACCCACGAACAACAGAACTACATGCGCGGCCACTCCGAGAGTTTCCGCCAGCAATATGTCGGCGACATCGTCGCCTGCGCGAACGGCATGGCCGAGATCGATGTGAAGAACCGCTTCAGCGTCGGCGACAAGCTGGAGATCATCCATCCTTCCGGCAACTCCATCATCGAACTGAAAGAGATGAGATCCCTTGCAGGCGAGACGCTCAGCGTCGCGCCGGGCAGCGGACATCGCGTGCAGATTCCATTGCAGGGTGAACTGGCCCAAGGGATGGTGGCGAGGTTCTTGTAGAACCGCCGCCTGGCAACAGTTGGCGAATTGATGATCGTGCGATTGAGTTAAGCAAGACTTAAGGAGCGGGTTGCTATGATCCTCCCCAGTTTCATGCAATCCGGACCGGCAACACCCCACTGCCGCCGCTCACGCAATCAAGTCAAAGGAGTTTAGCGATGAACTGGAAAAATTCGATCACCCGTTACGGCTCGCTCACCATCGGCCTCCACTGGCTGATGCTGTTGCTGTTCGTTGCTGTGTACGGCAGCATCGAGCTGCGCGAGTTATTTGAAAAAGGCAGCGACCCGCGCGAAGCCCTGAAGACCTGGCACTTCATGCTCGGCATGCTGGTATTCATCCTGGTCTGGCCACGCATCGCGGCACGCTTCAGCGGCCCCGCGCCGCTCATCCACCCTGCACCACCCAGAATGCAGGAATTAGCTGGCAAGCTGCTACATCTCGCGCTCTACGTGCTGATGATAGGCATGCCATTGACCGGCTGGCTGCTGCTCAGCGCAGCAGGCAAGCCGATCCCGTTCTTTGGCCTGCAACTTCCGGCCTTGATCGCAGAAAACAAGGACCTCGCAGGACAAATCAAGGAATTGCATGAAGTCGTGGGCACGACGGGCTACTTCCTTATCGGCCTGCATGCCGTGGCTGCCCTGTATCACCATTACATCAAGCGCGACGACACAATGACCCGGATATTGCCCAAACGGAAATAGACTCATGATCCTCTCCGCCCTTTCCCAAGCCTCCCGCTACGCCGCGCTGCACCCGCTGTTCCAGCACGCCTTCGACTACATCCGCGACACCGACCTGTTCGCGGTCGCGCCGGGGCGCTACAACATCATTGGCGAGGATCTGATCGCCATCGTCGAGCAGGTGCCTGCGAAGACGAAGGAGATGGCGAAGCTGGAGGCACATCGGCGTTACATCGACATCCAGCTTGTACTGGAAGGCGATGAGACGATGGGTTGGAAACCACTGGGAGACTGTCTGAACCCGATGAGCGAGCACAGCATGGAACGTGATATCCGCTTCTTCCACGATGCCCCGGCATCATACGTGCCTGTGCCACCGGATCACTTCTGCATCTTCTTCCCAGAGGATGCGCATGCACCGCTCGTTGGAACGGGCACGATACGCAAGGTGATCTTCAAGGTGGCGGTGGATCCGGCTGTGTAAGACGCAGGTGGGTGCTAGTGACACCCATCCTGCCAGTCTAGTCCTGATCGAACGCCACATCCCCTTCATCCACCGCCACCCCCAGCTGCATATTCCTGAAATCGAACAGGTTGCCGTCGAGCAAATGCGACGGCTTGACGTTCTGCATCGCGGAGAAGATGGTCTGCGTGCGCCCCGGATACTGGCGTTCCCATTCGTGCAGCATCTGCTTGATGTTCTGCCGCTGCAGGTTCTCCTGCGAGCCGCACAGGTTGCACGGGATGATGGGGAATTCCATGCCGCGCGCATAGCGGGCGATGTCCTTTTCGGCGCAATAGGCCAGCGGGCGGATGACGATGTGGTCGCCCTTGTCGGTCACCAGCTTGGGCGGCATGGCCTTGAGCTTGCCGCCGAAGAACATGTTGAGGAACAGCGTCTCCACCATGTCGTCGCGATGGTGTCCCAGCGCGATCTTGTTCGCCCCCAGTTCGCCAGCCACCTTGTAGATGATGCCGCGGCGCAGGCGCGAACACAGCGAGCAGGTGGTCTTGCCCTCGGGGATCTTCTCCTTGACGATGGAGTAAGTGTCCTGCGTCTCGATGTGGAAGTCGACGCCGAGGTTCTTCAGATAATTCGGCAACACGTCGGCAGGGAAGCCGGGCTGCTTCTGGTCCAGGTTCATCGCCACGATCTTGAAGTCGATCGGTGCGCGCTTGCGCAGCGTGAGCAGGATGTCGAGCAGCGTGTAGGAATCCTTGCCCCCGGAGAGGCACACCATCACCGTGTCGCCCTCCTCGATCATGTTGAAGTCGCCGATGGCCTTGCCGACCGAACTCTCCAGCCTGCCCTTGAGGCGGTTGAAGTTGGTGGAGCGGTGTTCGAAATGGATGGGTTGGATGATGTCGTTCATGTTCTAGTTTCAATTGTCCGTTCGCCCTGAGCCTGTCGAAGGGCTGGTTTGACGTTTCCCGTTCATGGTTCGACAAGCTCACCACGAACGGTCGATTGAATGTCTTTAGTTAGATGTTGATACTCCGCCCGCCATCCACCGCAATGATCTGCCCAGTGATGTAAGGCGCATCCGCGATCAAAAACTTCACCGTCTTGGCGATGTCGTCCGGATCGCCTGCGCGTTTGAGCAAAGTATGCGCGATGAGCTTGCGGCGCTTTTCTTCGTCTTGCCACTCGGCACTCTCCGGCCAGAGGTTCACCCCGGGGGAGACGCCGTTGACGCGCACCTGCGGCGCCAGTTCCTGCGCCAGCGAACGGGTAAGCCCGGCCAGTCCGCTTTTCGCGATGTTGTAGAGCAGATGGCCGTGCATCGGCAGATCGGCATGGATGTCGACGATGTTGACGATGCAGCCATGGCGGCGGCGCAGCTCGGCGGAGGCGGCTTGCGCAAGGAACAGCGGTGCTTTCAGGTTGGTGCCGAGCAGGTCGTTCCATTGCTGCTCACTCATCGAATCGAGCGGGGTCGGATAGAAACTGGATGCGTTGTTGACCAGCGCATCGAGATGGCCGAATTGCTGCACGACTTCCTCCACCACGCGCGGCAACGTGGCGATATCCAGCAGGTCGGCCTGCACGGTGATGGCCGAATCGGGCCGCTGCGCGTTCAGCTCCGCACGCAGTGCCAGCGCGTCGTAGAGCGAAGCACGGCAATGGATGGAGACATTCGCGCCCGCCGCATGCAAACGGCGCACGATGGCCGCGCCAACGCGCTTTGCCCCGCCTGTCACCAACACTGTTTTGCCTTGCATCGCTTTACCTACTAAACTGAACGCCCGCGCGAATTATACCCGACCATGTCCGCCCAGCTCCCCGCTCCTTCTGCCGATGCCCTCGCTCACAGTGCGAGATTGTGCGAGCTCATCCGTAGCGACATCGCCACCCAGGGCGGCTGGATACCGTTCTCGCGTTTCATGGAATTGGCGCTGTATGCGCCCGGCCTGGGCTACTACACCGCCGGGGCGCGCAAGTTCGGCGAAGCGGGCGATTTCATCACCGCGCCGGAACTCTCCGCCCTGTTCGGCCGCACCCTGGCAAAGCAATTGATCGAGGTGATGCAGGCCAGCGCGCCGCACATCCTCGAACTCGGCGCCGGCAGCGGCAAGCTGGCGCTGGATATCCTCGGCGAACTGGAGAAGCGTGGCGAACTGCCGGAGAGCTATTCCATCCTCGAAGTGAGCGCCGACCTGCGCGAGCGCCAGCAGGCCCTGCTCAAGGAAAAGCTGCCGCATCTGGCCAGTCGCGTGCGCTGGCTGGATGCACTGCCGGAGAAGTTCTCCGGCGCCGCCATCGGCAACGAAGTGCTGGACGCGCTGCCAGTGCACCTGCTGCACTGGTCCGACGGCCGCATCCTGGAACGCGGCGTCGCCAGCAAAGACAATCATTTCGTCTGGCAGGACAGGCAGGCAGGCTGCCAGGCCCTGCACGACATCGCGCAGGACATCAAGGTGCCGGACGATTATCTAAGCGAAGTCTCCATCGCCGCGCGCGGGCTGGTCGCCAGCCTGTGCGAACGCATGGACAAGGGCGCGATGATCTTCATCGACTACGGCTTCGGCGCGCGCGAGTATTACCACCCGCAGCGCAATCGCGGCACGCTGATGTGCCACTACCGCCACCACTCGCACGACGACCCCTTCTACCTGCCCGGCCTACAGGACATCACCGCGCATGTGGATTTCACCGCCGTGGCGGAAGCCGCCATCGACTGCGGCGCGCACTTCCTCGGCTACACCACCCAGGCGCACTTCCTCATCAACAACGGCATCATTGAACTCCTCGGCGAAGTCTCCCCCGATGAAGTGAAAGCCTACGCACCTCTCTCCGCACAGATGCAAAAACTCACCAGCCCCGCCGAGATGGGCGAACTGTTCAAGGTGATTGCGCTGGGTAAGGAACTGGACCAGCCGTTGGCCGGCTTCCTGCGCGGGGATCTGTCGCGTTTGCTTTAAAAAACACCGTTCGCCCTGAGCCTGTCGAAGGGCATTCCTTTTACTGCCAGCCCCCATGCCCCGCATCCGCAGCTTCCCACCCGTCGCCGATAAACACGCAACCGCCCTCATCCTCGGCAGCATGCCCGGCAAAGAATCGCTGAAACAGCAGCAGTACTACGCCCACCCGCAGAATTCCTTCTGGAAGATCATGGGCGACCTCGTCGGCGCGCATCCAACCTTGTCCTATCCGCAACGCCTGCACGCACTTACTGCGGCGAATATCGCGGTATGGGATGTACTGCACACCTGCGAACGCGAAGGCAGCCTTGATAGCGACATCGAGCAGGAAGAAGCCAACGACTTCGTCGCTTTCTTCGCGCGGCATCCGCACATCACGCGCGTGTACTTCAACGGCGCAAAGGCCGAGCAGAGTTTCAAAAAGTTCGTGCTGGGAAAACAGAAATTGCCGCCGCTGGAATTCGTGCGCCTGCCATCCACCAGCCCGGCGCATGCGGGGATGCGTTATGAGGAAAAATTGAAAGTATGGAAGGAATCTATTAGCTCACAAAATTGAAGCTTGTGCGCAACGAAATCTTGAGATTACTGCCGATGCCACCCCGCGAATCGGCCATTAGACAAGTGAACAGAAACTCATAACGGCCAACACTCCCTCAATCTAGACAGCTCACACAAAAGTGAATGCAACTCCTCATTAATTTCTGCAAGCTCATCTATGGTGTACTCGACCACCCGCTGTGAGTCAGATGTTGGCAGCCCGAGTATATTGATTACTTTATTTTTATTCGCCTCAATCCCCCATCGGCCATGCGCCAATTCATTGCGTTGCTGGCGGACTTTATGGGCTCGTTCTAGCCATTCTGTGTAGGCTTTGTGGCGCTTTGAACCACTCGGCAACTTAGCTTCGACATACTTGGAAAGTTCGACAAGCTTGGCATTAAAGTTCAAGTCAGCGACTGTTTCCGTAAGATTGCCTATGTTTGCACCATCATTTACCCACACGAGACATAACCCCAAATTCATATCGAGACGAGAGAATTTAAACAACATGTGGCCCAGTATTGTTGCAGCTTGATGCTCGAGTTCATCTTTTCGTGCGTAAAGTTCGCCTGCTGTAATATCGCTCATAGCTTTACTTAAGATCAGTAGCAAAAGGCACCGGAGTCAATTTGATCTGACATGCGCTTTCTTTACCACAACAACTGGCCAAAAATACAGCTTTGTCCAAGTTGCTCAGACACTACCCGACTTCGCACCCCACAACAATATGCCATTTGGCCTAGATAGTGTCCGCCTGAGCTACTTCAAGGCGCAATCTGCAATTGCGCCGGATCAAGCACAAGGTAACGCGCATAACGCCCTTCTTCCCTGCTGCCGTCGTCACTCACAATCATGATGCGCTGTTTGCCGTCGATCACGGCGGGGCTGACGCCTTCTGCGTGTTCGAAGCCTTGCACGCCGGGGGCGGTGACGCGGCGGGCCGGGGCATCCGGCTGGCCGTTCCAGAACCAGAGCTGAAAGTGGACTTGTTCGCGCGCGACCGGGCCGCTGATGAGCAGATAGCCGCCGAGCGCGGGGATGTATGACATGCCGCGCAGGCCGTTGCCGCCGAGGTCCAGGGTTTGCAAGGTGGCGGAGATGCGCGGCTTTGCGCCTGTCTCGAAAACTGCTGCGGGATTCTCGACGCGGGCGATGATGGCGCGCTTGTCGAGCAGCGGGCTGCGCAGGCCGATCAGCAGTTGCTGATGGTCGGGGGTGATCTCCAGCGCTTCGATGTTGAGACCGCCGCTGTTCTTCACATCGCGTATATCTGCGGCATGCGCCAGTTCGGGATGCGCCGCCCTCAGCGCGGGCTTGAGCCCTTTGACCACGGTGGTGTCCACCACGCGCTCGCCGTCGATGCGGAAGCGCACCAGTTTGTCGCGGGATTTTTTCTCGTCGCCGTCACCGTCGCGCGAATGCGATGTCAGCGCGTAGATGAATCCCGCACGGTCGATGGCCAACCCCTCCAGATCGTCCAGTTTCCAGAATTCGTCATCACCCTGAAATAGCGCGGGACCCAGCGGCACGCTGCTCACGCTGCCGTCGGCGTTGAGCGTGAACAGACTGAGCGGATGCTTCTTCTCGTCTTCAACCACCAGAAAGCGCCCGTCCGGTAACTGCTGGACGGCGGAGGGTTCATAGATGCCGGTGAGGGCGAGGAACACGAGCAGGTTGTTGAGCGTCATGACGGGCTTGCCTCCTGTTGCGGTATCAAAAGCACTCATGCGTTTGGCATCGACTATGCCATCCAGGGTGTAACAACTCGCCCGACCGAAAATCAGTGCTTGATGACTTTTTCCACCGCCAGGATACGCGCTTCGCGCACCTTGTCGGCGATGAGGTTCTTGTCAGCGCAGGCGCGGGCGATGTCGCCTGCGTTTACGGCTTGTGCGGCGCGGGCGCATTCGAGCATGTAGGCGGATTGTGGATACGCGTCGTTCTCGTGGCCGGTGCGACCGTGGGCGTCGGATTCGCAGGCGAGCAGTATCTGGGCGAAGCGTTCGGGTTTGCGCCACAGGTCACAATGGTCGAACACCTTGACGATGGTGTCGGCGCGCAGTTCGCGTACCTTGTGTACATGGCTGTGATATTGCGCGACCAGCAGCGCGAGATCACGGCATTCGCCGGGCACACGCAGGCGTTCGCACACGTTCTTGAGCAGGTCGACGCTGCGCTGTTCGTGGCCGATGTGACGCGGCAGGGTGTCTTCCGGCGTGGTGGCTTTGCCGAGGTCGTGACCGAGTGCGGCGAAACGCACTTCGAGCGGGCGCTCGTGCTTGGCAGTGTCGTCCAGCACCATCATCACATGCACGCCGCAGTCGATCTCGGGATGGTAGTGCGCGGGTTGCGGCACGCCGTAGAGCGCATCCACTTCGGGCAATATCTTTTTCAGCGCGCCGCATTCGCGCAGGGTGGTGAAGAAGCGCGAGGGGTGTTTCTCCATCATGCCGCGCGCCAACTCTTGCCACACGCGCTCGGCGACCAGTGCATCCACTTCGCCGTTCGCCACCATGGTTTTCATCAGCGCCAATGTCTCGGGCGCGAAGGTGAAACCGAAGCGCGCGGCGAAACGCGCACCGCGCAGGATGCGCACGGGGTCTTCGGCGAAAGCGTCGCTGACATGGCGCAGGATGCCCGCTTTCAGGTCGGCCTGGCCGTTGTAGGGGTCAATGAGGTTGCCGTCGGCATCCTCGGCGATGGCGTTGACGGTGAAGTCACGGCGCAGCAGGTCCTGCTCCAGCGTGACGTCGGGCGAGGTGAAGACGGTGAAGCCCTTGTAGCCCTGCGCCACCTTGCGCTCGGTGCGCGCGAGCGCGTATTCCTCGTGCGTGTCGGGATGCAGGAACACCGGGAAGTCGCTGCCCACGGGCCGGAAGCCGCGCTCCGCCATCTGCTCCGGCGTGCTGCCCACCACGACCCAGTCGTGGTCCTGCACCGGCAGGCCGAGCAGCCTGTCGCGCACGGCGCCGCCGACGCAATACACTTTCAGATCGTTCAACTTGCTCATTTCCGTCTCTCTGCCTCTATCGTTCCCAGCCGCTGTTTGAGCGACTGCGTCGATTGCCCGAACAGCATGGAATAGTAGATGGTGTTGCTCATCACTTTCCTCACGTAATCGCGTGTCTCGTCGAAGGGGATGGTCTCGATGTAGACCGCACCCTCCAGCGGTTTGTTGTCCTGCCATTGTTTCGCTCGGTTCGGCCCCGCGTTGTAGGCGGCAGAAGCCAACACGGGGTTCTCGTCGAACTGTTTGAACACGGTCTTCATGTAATAGGTGCCGAGCTTGAGGTTCACATCCAGCTGGTGGATGAGCCCCTTGCGGTAGCTCTTCATGCCCATCTGCCGCGCCACCCAGCGAGCCGTGTCGGGCATGATCTGCATCAGCCCCGCTGCACCGGCGCCTGATTTCGCACTGGTGGTGAAGCGGCTCTCCTGCCGCATCAGACCGTACACCCAAGCCTCTTCGAGACCGTGCTTGTCCAGATTCTCGCGCAAAGCGGCGCGATAGGGCGCGGGGTAGCGCAGGTTGAAATCGTGCACGCTCACCGTGCGGTCCGCCGCGTTGATGGAGCGATCATACATCTCGTTGCGCTGCGCCACTTCGGCGGCAGCCAGCAACTGGCGGTCGCTGAACCTGCGCGTCGCCCAGGCCCATTCCTTGGCCGCCTCGGTGCGCATATCCATGCGGTACAACAGTAGCGTACGCTGGATCGCGGCCATCTGCTGGATGACCTCCACCTCGGCCTCGCTCGGGCGATAACCCGTCGCGAAGATGTTCGGGCCCGCCTCCCTGCCCAGCTCCTCGGCGGCGAGCTGGCCGTAGAAATTGTATTCCCGGCTCAGCTCGGAGAACACCTCTTCCGCCTCCGCCGGCCGTGCCAGTCGCAAGAGCGCGCGGCCCTTCCAGTAGCGCCAGGCACCTTCATTCTGCTGTTGCGGCGGCATGGCGCTGATGCTGGCCCAGACTTCGTGCCAGTTCTGCATGCGCAGGGCGGCGCGCGCGCGCCAGGCCAGTTGCTTCGGGTTCAGCGCCGCATCGCCCGCCACCGCGTACCAGAGCAGGGCGCGCTCATCGTGTGACTGTGCGCCGGCGAAGCCGATCCAGCCGAAGAAATAGCGCTGCTCTTCCTCGGTGAAATAGTTGGCGATCTTCTCCCAGCGTGCGAAGGCGATCTCTGGCGATTGTCTGGCCAGACGCAGCAGCGCGAACAGCGCGGTCAGGCGGCGGCCGGTGCCGACGTTCTCGAACTTGGTCTTTTCCAGATAACGACGCGGGTTGCTCGATGCCACGCTCAGTTCGGCGGCCGGGAACTGTTCCGACTTGGGCAATTGCTTGATGAGCTGCTTGGCGAAGGAGACGTTGCCGCTTTCCAGCGCCAGACGCATGCGTTTCCATACGTCGGTATCGGTGATGACCCCTTGTTCCCTGCCGCGCCGGAACAGCGGTGTGCAACTGTCCGGCATCTCGTCGTCGCGGAACCACAGCTTGCGGGCCTCGGCCAGCGCGACCGCCTCGTCGCTCTTCAGGCGCAGTTGCAGCGCATAACAGGCCAGTTCGTCATCGATGTTCACCACATTGGGATATTCCTCGGCGAACGTCTCCCAACTCTCCTGTCTGGCCAGGAACTTGAGCCAGTCGGCGCGGAACTGGTCGACCACGGGACTCTCGTCGCCGCGCGCCAGAAACGCCTTGATCGGTGGCGTGGCCCGCGTGCTCAGGCGCGCGCGCAACTGGTAGCTGGTGGCATAGATCTCCAGCGGAGTGTTTTGCAGATTCTCCGCCGCTTTGTCCAGACGAGCGAGGTTGCCGACCCGCAAAGCATCGCGGGCGGCACGGAAATCGCTCTCTGGTTCTGCCAGCGCGCACAGGGGCAAGGCCAGCAACAGCGGCAACAGGAATCTCATGGGAATGGTCTTGGAAACACTGCTTGAAGAATAACACAGAGCGCCTTGCGGCACTTCGGGCTGACACCCCGAACAGGGTGCAGCATAAGGCTTGCAACAAGGACGGCTACGTCACGCAACCGCCCCTGTTACAGCCTGTTCAGCTTTGATATGCGTACATCCTGCTCAGGAACTCGTCGGCATCCACATTCGCCAGACTTGCGGGCATCGCTTCCCGCACATTGGTTTGGGCATGCTCACCGACCAGCGCCAGCTGCGGACTCCAGCCTGCGCACAACACTTCGTCGCCGTACTGTTCGACCGCGACTGCTTCGCGCTCGATCTCGTATCCGCTCATGTTCATCACGATGGTCATGGCACACCTCCTTGTCGGGGAGCGAATCGCGCCCCTGTATATAGAGTATCGGCTCAGGTGCGGGAAAGTTTAGCGCGCACCAGCTCGATGTGGCTGCGCAGTTCGTACAGATGGCTGGAGAAGGCTACCGGCAGGCGCAAGTGATTGATCTTGTTTTCGATGGTGTCGAGTCTCTTGCGAAAACTCGCCAGATCGACCGGCTCGGCGGCATTGCGCAGCTGCAGTTCGAGGAAGCGCAATTCGCCGTACAGCTTGTGGATGCGCGACTTGATCAGCCAGTTGTAAGCGGCGGGCGCGACGCGACTGAGCGGGATGGCCAGCGCCAGCAGCGGCAACAGGATGATGAGCACGCGGTTGACGAAGGTGGCTGCCCAGAACGGCAGGTAGCGGTCGAGGAAGGGCGGGCCGGATTCGTAGAAGTGCGCGGCTTGGCTGCTCATCTCGAAATCGGTGTCCTTGTCGGACGGGAATTCGCGCTCCTGCTGCAGCATGCCGGCACCGCCGTGGACGCGGGTGAGTACCTTGAGCACCAGATAGACCAGTGCCGGATGCATGGATTCGCGCGCCACCAGCGTGACTGTGGGTGCCAGCAGATGCACCTCGTGCGGCGGCACGTTGGATTCCAGACTCAGCGCGCCTTCCGGCAGCACCAGATGGCGCAGGAAATTGAACTGGCGCGAATAGGCCTCGGCCTCGTCCAGATTGACCAGCGTCACTCCGGGCAGGGTCGCGACTTCCTGGATCAGCGGCGAAGTGGGCACACCGGAAAGGACGATCACGTCCGCCACGTTGTGGCGCAAGGCCTCTTTGGCATCGTCTTCGCCGATCTCGTAGAAGGTGCTGTTCTGCGCGTTCACGCCGGCCGCGTTGAGGATCATCTGCGCCAGGATGGCGGTGCCGCTGCCCGTCCTGCCGACCGCGATACGTTTCCCTTTCAGGGCGGACAGGTGCTCTATGCGGCGCTGTCCCTTGCTGAATATCCACAGCGGCTCGTAGTAGAGGCTGCCGAGCGAGACCAGGCCGACCGTCGCTTCCGCTCCCGCCACCCCGCCCGGCACGAATGCCATATCCACGTCGCCGCCTTCCCTGCGCAGCTCTTCCAGGCTGGGCAGCGGGCCTTCGGATTCACGGATCTCCAACGCCACGCCATCCTGCTTGAGCAGCACTTCATACAGGCGCGCGTATGCCTGGTAGTTGCCGTCTTCCTTGCTGATGGAGATGACGATCTTGTTGGGCGGGGCGGGATCGATGAGCCAGTAGCCGACGATGGCGATGAGGATCAGCGCGAGCAGATAAGGCAGCGATGCCTTGAACGCCTCGTGCGGCAGGGACACCCGCAGATCTTCATGCACCTGTTCGCTGTCTGGCTTGGCGTTCATCGTCATCGGAATGTGTGAGTGGTGCGCCCGGCGGGAGTCGAACCCACGACCCTTGGCTTCGGAAACCAATACTCTATCCAGCTGAGCTACGGGCGCTTTGAACGGCGCGCAGTATAGCGGTTTTTGTGCCGCCCCGCCCGCGCCGGACGGGACAAAAAAATGCTATCGTGCGCACCATGAATTTCGCAAATCCTGCCCCTGAAGACATCTGCAAACTGCTGCGCGAGGTGAAGACCGTCGCCGTGGTGGGGTTGTCACCCAACGCCGGCCGGCCCAGCTTCAACGTCGCCAAGGCTTTGCAGGGCTTCGGTTACCGTATCTTTCCGGTACGCCCGCTGGTAAGCGAAGTGCTGGGCGAGAAAGCCTATCCCGATCTGGAAAGCCTGCCCGAAGTGCCGGACATCGTCGACGTTTTCCGCGCTCCGGAGCATGTGCCCGCCATCGTGGAAAGCTGCATCAGGCTTGGCGTGAAAAATATCTGGCTACAGGACGGCGTGGTGCACGAGGAAGCCGCACTGCGCGCGCAGCAGGCCGGCATCACTGTGGTGATGGACCGCTGCATGTACCGCGACCACGCACAATTATGCAGCGACCTGTGAGCAAGCAGCGTTGCGCATGGTGCGGCGATTCCGCGCTGTACCAGACTTACCACGATACGGAATGGGGCGTGCCCTTGCACGACGACCAAGCGCTGTTCGAGTTCCTGATCCTGGAGGGCGCGCAGGCCGGGTTGAGCTGGATCACCATCCTGAAGAAGCGCGAGAACTATCGCGCCGCTTTTGACGGTTTCGATGCCACTCGCATTGCGCGCTATGGCGCGGGTAAAATAGACGCGCTGTTGCAGGACCCGGGAATCGTGCGCAACCGGCTGAAGGTGGCAAGTGCGGTGACCAATGCGCAAAAGTTCCTTGAGGTGCAGGCCGAGTTCGGCAGTTTTGACCGCTTCATCTGGCAATTCGTCGACGGCAAGCCGAAGCAGAACAATTGGCGCAGTCTGGCCGACGTCCCGGCCAGCACTAGGGAGTCGGACGCGATGAGCAAGGAATTGAAGCGACGCGGATTCAAATTCGTCGGCAGTACGATCTGCTACGCGCACATGCAGGCGACCGGCATGGTGAACGACCACACGACTGACTGTTTTAGATACAAAGAACTATCCAAATGACCCTCAAATTCACCAAGATGCACGGCGCCGGCAACGATTTCGTTGTGCTGGACGGCGTGCGCCAGTCGATCGCGTTGTCACCGGAACAGATCCGTTTCATCGCCGACCGCCATTTCGGCATCGGCTGCGACCAGATCCTGCTGGTGGAAAAAACACCGCGCGAGGATGCCGATTTCCGCTATCGCATCTTCAATGCCGACGGCAGCGAGGTGGAGCAGTGCGGCAACGGCGCGCGCTGTTTCGTGCGCTTCGTGCATGAGAAGAAACTCACTTCCAAACGCGAGATCGTGGTGGAAACCAAGAGCGGGCTGATCTCGCCCAGCCTCACGGAAGACGGTCGCGTCACCGTGAACATGGGCGCGCCGATATTCGAGCCAGCACGCATCCCTTTTATCAGCGACAGCAACGAGGTGATACAGCCGCTGCAGGTCGGCCGCAAGACCGTGCAGATCACCGCCGTATCCATGGGCAACCCGCACGCGGTGCAGGTGGTGAAGGATGTCGAGACCGCCGAGGTTGAGAAACAGGGCCCGCTGATCGAGAACCACCCGAGTTTCCCCAGACGCGTGAACGCGGGCTTCATGCAGATCGTTGATCGGTCGCATATCCGGCTGCGCGTTTACGAGCGCGGCGCGGGCGAAACCCTCTCCTGCGGTACTGGCGCTTGTGCTGCCGTGGTAGCCGGCATCCGGTGCAAGCTGCTGGACAGCACGGTGCATGTCGCCACGCGCGGCGGCGTACTCAGCATCACCTGGGCAGGCGAGCATTCACCCGTGCTGATGACCGGCCCGGCCATCACGGTTTACGACGGCGAGATCAACCTTTAAGAGGCAAACGATGAGATCGGAAGATGTAGCGCAATACCTGCAGGACAACCCGCTGTTTTTCGAGGAACACGCGGAGATGCTGTCTCAGATCAACCTGCCGCACCCGCACGGCGGGCGCACCATCTCGCTGTCCGAGCGCCAGCTGCTCACGCTGCGCGAGCGAGTGAAAGAGCTGGAGAAGAAACTGCACGAGCTGCTCGAGTTCGCCAAGGATAACGACGCATTGCAGCTCAAGGTGCACCAGTTCAACTGCGCGCTGTTCGGCCCGCATGACCGTTCCACCCTGCAAAACCTGATCGTGCACAATCTGCGCGACATCTTCGCCATTCCGCATGTGGCGCTGCACCTGTGGAAGGACGAACCGCCCAGTTCGGAAGTGCTGGCCTTCGCCGATCTGCACCAGCAGCCGGTTTGCGCGCACCATGCCGTGCACGACACGCTGCCCTGGTTCGGCGAGTCTGCCGAGCATCTGCGTTCGTTCGCTTACCTGCCACTGCGCGCGCACGGCCAGACCATCGGTCTGCTCATCCTCGCCAGCGAGGACAAGGAGCGCTTCTATCCCGAGATGGGCACGCTGTTCCTGCAACGCATCGCCGAGACACTGGGCAGCGCGTTCAATCTGCATGTGTGATGCCCGCCGCTGAAAAAGTCCCCGCCACACTGCAAGGCTACCTTGCCTACCTGCATAACGAGCGCAATTATTCCCCGCTGACTGCCGAGAACTACGCGCGCGACATCCGCCGCTTGCTGGCACTGGCCGGGGAGACCCCGCTGCCCGACCTGAAGAGCCATCACATCCGCCGTTACATCGCGCAGTTGCACAGCAGCGGCTTGGGCGGAAGATCGCTGGCGCGCGTGCTGTCGGCGTGGCGCGGCTTCTACAGTTACCTGATGCGTGACCACGGCTGCAAGAGCAATCCATGCGTGGGCCTGCGCGCGCCGAAAGCACCCAAGACTTTGCCGCACGCTCTCTCTCCCGACGAAGCGGTGAAACTGGTGGAGATGCCGGTGGAGTCGCCGCTGGATGCGCGCGACAAGGCGATGTTCGAGCTGCTCTATTCCTCCGGCCTGCGTCTGGCCGAACTGGTGAGCCTGGACCCAATCGACATGGATTACAGCGACGCCTCGGTACGTGTCACCGGCAAGGGCAACAAGACACGCATCGTGCCGCTGGGCAGCCATGCCGTCGATGCGCTGCAGGCATGGATGAAAGTGCGCGAGCAGATCGCCAAGCCGGACGAGACCGCGCTGTTCGTCGGGAAGAACGGCGCGCGCATCAGCCCGCGCACGGTGCAACTGCAATTGCGCCAACGTGGCATCACGCAGGGTATCGCCAGCGGTGTGCATCCGCACCTGCTGCGCCACTCATTCGCCACCCATGTGCTGCAATCGTCCGGCGACCTGCGTGCCATACAGGAGATGCTGGGACATGCCAGTATTTCCACCACACAGGTCTATACTCACCTCGATTTCCAGTACCTCTCCAAAATCTACGACGGTGCGCACCCGCGTGCCAAAAAGAAAACATGAGCAAAGACCGATCACCCTCGACACCTCACCGCCAATCACAGGGCGGCAAGGATTACCGCAAGCGTGTGCAGCGCAGCAAGGAAGCTGGTGCTCCCGCGCCGCAGCCTGCTTCAAAACCGCGCACAGGGAACCCTTCCGCCAAGCCCGCCATCATCCTCAAAACAGAGCGCGAAAAGTCATTGCAGCGCCGCCACCCGTGGATATTCTCCGGCGCGGTCGAATGCATAGACGGCGCACCTGCCAGTGGCGACACCGTAGCGGTACGCGATGCCGCGGGGAGCTTCCTAGCCTGGACGGCCTACAACCCCGACTCGCAGATCACCGCGCGGGTGTGGTCGTGGCAGGAGAAGGAAGTTATCGACAAGGCGTTCTTCCACCAGCGCATCGCCAACGCATTGGCCGCGCGCCGCACACTCGCCGTCGGGCAAACAGGCAATGGCATGCGCATCGTCCACGGCGAATCGGACGGCCTGCCCGGCCTGATCGTGGACAAATATGGCGAAGTGCTGGTGATGCAACTCGGCAGCGCCGGGCCGGAACACTGGCGCGAGACCATCGCCGACATCCTGCAGGCGTTGTGCGCGCCCGTGTGCATCTACGAGCGCTCCGACTCCGACGGGCGCGAGCTGGAAGGGTTGCCGAAACGCAATGGCATCGTGCGCGGCAAGTTACCGGAGCAAGTGGAAGTGATCGAAAACGGCTTGCGCTTCGCCGTGGATGTTGCCACAGGCCAGAAGACCGGCTACTACCTCGACCAGCGCGACAATCGCGCGCTCACCGGCACGTTGGCCAACGACCGCGATGTGCTCAACTGCTTCTGCTACACCGGCGGCTTCTCGCTCTACGCCCTTCGCGGCGGGGCAAAGTCAGTGCTGTCCATCGATTCCTCGCAGGAGGCATTACAGATCGCTCAAACCAATGTCGGCCTGAACGGACTTGATGCGTCGAAAGCAGAATGGCAATGCGCAGACGTGTTCGAAGCCCTGCGCAAACTGCGCGACCAGAACCGCAAGTTCGACCTCATCGTGCTCGACCCGCCCAAGTTCGCGCCCACCGCCGCTTTCGCCGAGAAAGCCTCGCGCGCGTACAAGGACATCAACCTGCTCGGGTTCAAGCTGCTGCGTCCGGGCGGCCTGCTGTTCACCTACTCCTGCTCCGGTGGCATCAGCGACGACCTATTCCAGAAGATCATCGCCGGTGCGGCACTGGATGCGGGCGTGGATGCGCAGATCGTGAAGAAACTGCACGCAGCACCGGATCATCCGGTGCTGCTGAGTTTTCCCGAGGGAGCTTACTTGAAGGGCTTGGTGTTGCGGGTGGCGGGCTGAACGCCCGCACCGGAGTTTACTGCTGCTTGATGACTTCCAGACCAGCCTGCTCCCATGCCTGAATGCCGCCTTGTACGTTGCTGACCTGGGTGAAGCCTGCTTCTTGCAACAGCGCGACCGCCTTGGCCGAGCGGCGACCGGAGCGGCAGATCACCGCGACAGGTTTGTCTTTGTAAGCCTCGAGCTCTTTCAAGCGCAGACCCACTTCACCCAGAGGGATAAGCTTCGCGCTGGGCGCATGGATGGCCGCGTATTCGACCGGCTCGCGCACATCCAGCAACAACGCACCCTGACTGCTCACCATGTTGTGCGCCAGCTTCACGTCCACACCCTGACTGGCCGACAGTTGCTGCGACAGCAGCGCAAATCCCAACAATGCGGCGACGCCGATGATTATCTTCGTTCTCATGACGGCCTCATGCGAGACGGTAAGCCGGGAAACCGCTCTGCATCCAGCCCATCATCCCGCCGCGCAGGTTGAACACATTGTCAAAGCCCTGCTGTTGCAGGAACATGCAGGCCTGCGCCGAACGGGCGCCGCTGCGGCACACCATGATCAGCTTTTCGGCCTTGTCCAGCTCATGCATCTTGGCCGGCAGGATATGCAGCGGCAGCGCTTCGGCCTTGGGCACGGTACCGTGCATGATCTCTTCCATCTGGCGCACGTCGATCACGCGCAGCTTGTGGCCGTCGTCTTCCACCCATTTCGCGAGCTGGTTCGCGTCGATCTCTTTAACATTCATTCCAAACATAGCGATGCCTCCTTGTTCAGCAAGGTTTGCATATTAGCATATTCTAATATGATGGCAACGTTTCCCAGAGTAGGGTTTTGGAATCCCACAAGACAAGCCTGTTGCAGGATGAGCGAACGGTTCGCGTGTGCGCAGGACGAACAGATAACTGTCCAGTTACACCAACCCCACCAGCACCAGCGCGATCAGGGCGGGTACCGCCTGCACCCACAAGATCTTCGCATTCGCCGTCATCGCGCCGTACAAGCCCGCCACCAGCACGCAGCCAAGGAAGAACTGCTGCACGTCGTCGTTGCCCGAACCCAGCCCCCAGATCAGTCCAGCGGCAAGGAAGCCGTTGTACAGACCCTGGTTCGCGGCGAGTACTCTGGTCGCGGCGGCGAAGTCTTTGCTGAAGCCGAAGGCGCGGCGTCCGGTGACGCTTTCCCACAGGAACATCTCGAGGACGAGGATGTAGATGTGGATGAGGGCGACGACGCCGATCGCGAGATTGGCGACTGTCTTCATCAGTGCTTGCTCACGAACGGTTTGAAGCCAAGGCGGTCCTCCAGTCTGTCAGCCGCGTTACGGGCTTCGCTCTCGCTGATGTAGGGGCCGAGGTGGACGCGCGTCAGGCCTTGTTTCTCAAAGAGCATAAGCGGCTTGCTGCCTTCGCCCATTTCGCTGCGCATCCTGACCAGAAAACTTTCGGCGCCTTGCGGTGACTTGAATGCACCGAGTTGCAGGTAGACCTTGCCGGTCGAGGGTCCGGCTTTTTCAACCGGCAGTGTGGGCGCGGGAGGCAGCGGTTCGACCTTGATGGGCGGCGTCTCGACCGGCGCGGTGCCGGCGACGGCGATGCTCTCTACTTCTACTTCGGCGCTGCCGCTGTTGATGTAGCCGAGCTTGGCGGCGGCGACATAGGACAGGTCCATGATGCGCTGATGCAGGAAGGGACCGCGATCATTGACGCGGACAACGACAGACTTGCCGGTGGCGACATTAGTCACGCGCGCATAACTGGGTATCGGCAGGGTCGGGTGCGCGGCGGTCATGCCGTACATGTCGTACACCTCGCCGATGGAAGTGCGCTGACCGTGGAATTTCTTGCCATACCAGGAAGCGACTCCGCGCTCCTTGTAGGTGCCGGTGGTCTGCAGCGGGGTATAGGTCTTGCCCAGCGCGGAGTAGGGACGATTGGCATAACGGTGCAACGGTTCGGCCTTGGGCACGGCATTGGGGATGGAATCGAGGTCCACCGAGCTTTCGCTGCCGGGGCCGTCGCCGGGCAGATAGCCACCGCCTTGGGTGGCGACTGCCGCTGCCGGAGCAGATGCGGTGCGCGCAGACTTGCCGTTGGGACCCGCGACCGCATCGACGATGGGCGCGGCGCTCTGCTGCTTCTCGTCTGTTTTTTGCGTGGTGGCGCAACCGGCCATCATCAGTACAGCGGCGGACAGCAACAACGATAGTCTCTTCATTTTTCGACTCCCCTCAAGTTTTAACCAGTTGTTTGTGCGTGTTGATACTCATCAGCATACCAAAGCCCAGCATCAGCGTGAGCAAGGACGTGCCGCCGTAGCTGACCAGCGGCAGCGGTACGCCCACCACCGGCAGGATGCCGCTGACCATGCCCATGTTGACGAAGGCATAGGTGAAGAAGGTGAGTGTGATGCTGCCCGCCATCAGGCGGGTGAAATAGGTGGATGCGTTGGCGGTGATGATGAAACCGCGCCCGATGACGAAAACGTACAGGCCCAGCAACAGCAGGTTGCCGAGCAGGCCGAACTCTTCCGACCAGACGGCGAAGATGAAGTCGGTGGTGCGCTCGGGCAGGAAGTCGAGGTGGGTCTGCGTGCCATTCATGTAACCCTTGCCGAGGATGCCGCCGGAGCCGACGGCGATCATGCCCTGGATGGTGTGGTAGCCCTTGCCCAGCGCGTCCTGCGAGGGATCGAGCAGCATCAGGATGCGGTGGCGCTGGTAGTCGTGCAGTGCCGACCACAGGAACGGTGCGCTGGCCAGCGCCGCGACAGCGCCGCCGATCATGATGCGCCAGGAGAGTCCGGCGAGGAACAGCACGTAGAAACCGCTCGCGGCGATGAGGATGGAAGTGCCGAGGTCGGGCTGGCGCAGGATCAGCGCCACCGGCAAGACCAGCAGGATGACCGCGACGAAGTAGTTGCGCAGTTTCAGGGTAGCTTCGTGCTTCTCGAAGTACCAGGCCATCATCAGCGGCACGGCGATCTTCATCAACTCGGACGGCTGGATAGTCGCCACACCGATATGCAGCCAGCGCCTCGCACCGTGGCTGATCTCGCCGAACAGCGCGACGCCTACCAGCATCAGCATGCCGAACACGTACACCGGCACGGCGATGCGCATCAGCCAGTGCAGCGGCATGTTGGCGACGATCCACATGGCAGTGAACGCCACGGCGATGTTGCCGAGCTGCCCCAGCACGCGCCACCAGTTGCCGTCGCTGGCGCTATAGAGCAACACCAGGCTGATGAACATGAAGCCACCGAGTGCGGCCAGCAACACCGGGTCGAGGTGCAACATGAAACGGATTTTGAGTTGTCGAAGATTCATGTTCAATCGCTTTCCGATCCGGCTTTCTCACTCACCGCCTGCAGGGGCTTGGGCAGCTTGCCGAGCAGATAATAATCCAGAACCTTGCGCGCGATCGGCGCGGCGGTGGAGCCGCCGTGGCCGCCGTTCTCGGCCAGCACCGCCAGGGCGATGCGCGGCTTGTCGGCCGGCGCGAAGGCGATGAACCAGGCGTGGTCGCGGTTGTATTCGGATATCTTCTTCGCGTCGTATTTCTCGCCCTGCTTCATGGCGATCACCTGCGCGGTACCGGTCTTGCCGGCCATGCGGTATTCGACACCGTAACCCGCGCCCACCGCGGTGCCGCCGGGTTTGGTGACGGCCTCCATCGCGCTCTTGACCAGCTTCAGGTGCTCGGGGGGTATCTGCAGATCGTACAACTGCTTGTGTTCGGTCAATACCGGTTCTCCACGCGCCGGCCGGATCTCTTTCACCAGATGCGGCAAGAACGCGATGCCATCATTGGCCAGGGTCGCGGTCGCCACCGCCAGTTGCAGCGGCGTCACCAGGTTGTAGCCCTGGCCGATACCCGCCGAGACGGTGTCGCCGGGATACCAGATCTGGTTGTATCGCTTCGTCTTCCACTCCGTGGACGGCAGCAGGCCCGAGGTCTCGCCGTCCATATCCAAGCCGGTCTTCTTGCCGAAACCGAAACGCGAAAGATAGCTGTGCATGTTGTCGATGCCCATCTCGGTCGCCAGACCGTAGTAATAGGTATCGCAGGAGACGACGATGGACTTGTACAGATCGACGGCGCCATGACCGCCGCTCTTCCAGTCGCGATACTGGTGGCGACTGCCGGGCAGCATGAAATAGCCGGGATCGCTGATGGTGCGTGTCGGCGCGCGCGTGCCGTAATGCAATCCGGCCAGCGCCATGAACGGCTTGATGGTCGAGCCGGGCGGATATTGCCCGCGCAGGGCGCGATTGTTCAGCGGGGTGTCGAGCGAACCGTTGAGCTCTTCCCAGGTCTCGGTGTCGATACCGTCGATAAACAGCGCCGGGTCGTAACCCGGTTTGCTGACGAAAGCGAGCACCTCGCCGTTGGTGGGATCGATGGCGACCAGCGCGCCGCGATAATCGCCGAACGCCTGCTCGGCCACTTCCTGCAATTTCGCATCCAACGTCAGCATCAGGTTGCTGCCGGATTGCGGCGTGGTGCGCGACAGCACGCGCACCGCGCGTCCGCCCGCATCCACCTCGACCTGTTCGAAACCGGTGGTGCCGTGCAGTTGTGTCTCGTAGCTCTGCTCGACGCCGGTCTTGCCTATGTAGTCCGAACCCATGTAGTTGGAAGCGATCTCATCCTTTTCCAGCTGCTCGATGTCTTTCTGGTTGATACGGCCGACATAGCCGATCAGGTGCGAGGTCACGTCGGAGAACGGATACTCGCGGAACAGCCGCGCCTTGACCTCCACGCTGGGGAAACGGAAGCGCTGCGCGGAGACGCGCGCCACTTCCTCGTCGGTCAGCTGGCTGCGCAAGGGCATGGTCTCCAGCGCCTGGCGTTCGGTCAGCAGTTTCTTGAAGCGCTTGATGTCCTTTGGCGTGATCGTCACCAGCCGCGACAGCTCGGCGATCAGCGCGTCCATGTCGGCCACCTTGGCAGGCGCGATCTCCAGCGTGTAGCCGGAATAGTTCTGCGCCATCACCACGCCGTTGCGGTCGAGCAGCAAGCCGCGGTTCGGCACGATGGGCACGACATAGATACGGTTGCTGTCCGACAGGGTGTGGAAATATTCGTGGCGGATGATTTGCAGGTAGAAGAAGCGCGCCAGCAGGATGAACAGCATCACCCCCACGAAGCCCAGGCTCAACACCAGACGCAGACGGAAATAATAGATTTCGCGCTGATGGTTCTTCAGCTCGATGAAGCGGTTCATAGTTCGTTCGGATCACGGCGCGGGCGGCGCAGTGCCTGCAACAGCAGCGTCATCGGCGTCCACAGCAGGGCAGAGGTCAGCGCACCGAAGAAATATTCCCACGCCACGAAGCCGCGCACCTGCCAATGCACCGCCGCATATGCGCCGTAACTCAGCAGCAGCAGCGGGAAGACATGCATGGATTGCTGGCGCAGGTCGAACATCTGCACGCGCCGGTGCAGCACGATGCCGCCGAAAGCCAGCACGGTATAGGCCAGCGCATGCTGGCCGAACAGACTGGCATCGGCCACGTCGGCAAAGATGCCGACCACCCAGGCGATGCCGATGCCGATACGATGCGGTTTGTGCGTGCACCAGTACAGCAGCACCAGCGCCACGAAATCGGGACGCAATGCCAGCACCCATCCGTGCCAGGGCAGCCAGTTGAGCATCACCGCCACGAACAGGCTGAACACGATGAAGCCCGTGTTGGCGGGCAACAGGAACTCCTGGTCTTTGGCGTACCCGTTACTCACGGCTTCCTCCGTTTGAATCTCTTCTTCGCGCGTTCCTGTTCGGCAGTCGGCTCGACCGCCGCTTCAGGACGTTCGGGTAACACCGGCAGGCCCGCCACGATCATCAGGGCACGATGCCTGTCCACGCCGGCCAGCGGTGCGCAGGTGATGCGCGCGAACGGGTAGGCCGGATCGCGTTCGACCTTGGTGACCTTGGCCACCGGCAGATTGGGCGGGTAGGTGCCGTCGATGCCGGAAGTGACCAGCACGTCGCCCTCGACGATGTCGGCGCTCACCGGCATATAGCGCAAGGCCATCTCGTTGATGTCGCCGGAACCGAACACCACCGCGCGCAAGCCGCTGCGCTGGTTCTGGATCGGAACGGAATGATCCTTGTCGGTGACCAGCGTGACTTCGGACAGCCACGGGTAGGTGCGGGTGACTTGACCGACCACGCCGAAATCGTCCACCACCACCTGGCCGGGCATGACATTGGCCTGCGAACCCTTGTTCACCAGCAGTTTGCGTTTGAAGATGTCGCGTTCGACGTAGACAATCTCGGCCATCTGCATCGGGTAATCGACGCGCCCCTTGAGGTCCATCAGCACGCGCAGTTGCGCATTCTCGGCCAGGATGGCTTGCAGTTGGGAGAGTTGCGCCGCATCGGCGTCATGCTGCAGGCGCAGTTGGGTGTTCTCATCCAGCAGTCTTTCCTGCGTTTCGAAATACACAGCGACGCTGCCCAGGGCTTCACCGGGCAGGGCCGTCAGACGCTGGAACGGGTAGATCATCACGGCGAGGACCTTGCGCGTGGATTCCAGATACTGGAAGCGCGAATCGACGAACAGCAGCAGCAGCGAGAGAACACTGAAGAAGACCAGACGAGCGACCGGACTCGGGCCGCGATTGAAGAACCGGAGGGTACGGGTATCGTCCAAGGTACAGCCGTACGATCAGTCGCTGGTGAAGATGTTGTTGAATTTATCCATGCGTTCGAGTGCCTTGCCGGAACCGCGCACCACACAGGTCAGCGGATCGTCGGCGATCACGACCGGCAGGCCGGTCTCTTCCATCAGCAGACGGTCGAGGTCGCGCAGTAGCGCACCGCCGCCGGTCAGCACCATGCCCTTGCTGGCGATGTCGGCACCGAGTTCGGGCGGGGTCTGTTCCAGCGCGGTCTTCACGGCACTGACGATGTTGTTGAGCGGGTCGGACAGCGCTTCGAGGATCTCGTTGCTGGAGATGGTGAAACTGCGCGGCACGCCTTCGGCCAGGTTGCGGCCGTTGACTTCCATCTCGCGCACTTCGCTGCCCGGGAAGGCGGAACCGATCTCTTTCTTGATCTGCTCGGCGGTGGTCTCGCCGATCAGCATGCCGTAGTTGCGGCGGATGTAGTTGATGATGGCTTCGTCGAACTTGTCGCCGCCGACGCGCACGGAACCGGAGTACACCGCACCGCCCAGCGAGATCACGCCGACTTCGGTGGTGCCGCCGCCGATGTCCACCACCATGGAACCAGTCGCATCCTCGATCGGCAGATCGGCGCCGATTGCGGCGGCCATCGGCTCTTCGATCAACTCGACGCGGCGCGCGCCTGCACCGTAAGCGGATTCGCGAATGGCACGGCGCTCAACCTGGGTGGAGCCGCAGGGCACGCAGATGACGATGCGCGGGCTGGGTGTAAAGATGCTGGATTTGTGCACACGGCGGATGAACTGCTTGAGCATCTGTTCGGTCACGGTGAAGTCGGCGATCACGCCGTCTTTCATCGGGCGGATGGCGGTGATGTTGCCGGGCGTACGGCCCAGCATCTGCTTGGCGGCGAGGCCGACCTGCTGGATGACTTTCTTGCCGTTGGGACCACCTTCCTGACGAATGGCCACAACCGACGGCTCGTTCAGCACGATGCCCTGACCTCGCGCCCAGATGAGGGTATTGGCGGTGCCGAGGTCGATCGCGAGATCGTTGGAGAAATAGCTGTCGAAATAACTGAACATGTCGAATCCTGAAAGGTAGATGGGGTGCGCCTGTAAACCGGTTTATGATACCCTATCGCGCCCGATTTGATAAAGCTTTACACCCCTTTATGTCCCTAAGTTTAGCCGATGTCGAAAAAGTCGCCCGCCTTGCCCGGTTGGCGATGAACGATCAGGAACTCCAAGCCGCCCAGGCGCAACTGAACAACATCTTCGGCCTCATCGCCGAGATGCAGGCCGTTGATACCAAAGGCGTTGAGCCCATGTCCCACAGCCAGGACCTGGCCCAGCGCCTGCGCGAAGACGTGGTCACCGAGTCCAACCAGCGCGAAGCCTTCCAGGCCGTCGCCCCGCAAGTGGAACAGGGCCTGTACCTGGTTCCTCAGGTCATCGAGTAAACGCCATGATCCATTCCAGCCTGACCCAACTGGGCGCCGCCCTGCGCGCCAAAAAGATCTCCAGCGTCGAACTGACGCAGAGCTACCTCGACCGCATCGCCCAGCTCAACCCCAGTCTCAACGCCTTCATCACGCTGAATCCGGAGATGTCGCTGGCGCAGGCGCGCGAGGCCGACACCCGTTTCGCCTCCGGCAAAGTCGGAGCGCTGACCGGTATCCCCATCGCGCAAAAGGACATCTTCTGCGCCAAGGGCTGGCTCACCACCTGCGGCTCGAAGATGCTGCACAACTTCGTCTCGCCCTATGACGCTCATGTCATCAGCCAATTCAACAACGCGGGCGCGATCAACCTCGGCAAGACCAACATGGACGAGTTCGCCATGGGTTCGTCGAACGAGACCTCGCATTACGGCGCGGTGAAGAATCCGTGGGACACGGCACGCGTACCCGGCGGTTCCTCCGGCGGTACGGCAGCAGCCGTGGCGGCACGCCTGTGCGCGGCAGCAACCGGCACCGACACCGGCGGCTCCATCCGCCAGCCCGCCGCGCTGTGCGGCATCTCCGGCTTGAAGCCGACTTACGGTGTGGTGTCGCGCTACGGCATGATCGCCTTCGCTTCCAGCCTCGACCAGGCCGGGCCGATGGGCCGCAGTGCCGAAGACCTCGCGCTGATGCTGAACGTGATGGCTGGCTTCGACGAGCGCGATTCCACCTCGCTGCAGCGCGACAAGGAAGACTACACGCGCGACCTGAACAAACCGCTGACTGGGCTGCGCATCGGCCTGCCGAAGGAGTTCTTCGCCGAAGGCATGGGTGCCGATGTAGCCAAGGCGGTCGAAGCGGCCCTTGCCGAATACAAGAAACTCGGCGCGGTCATCGTCGACATCAGCCTGCCGAACTCCAAATTATCAGTGCCTGTCTATTACGTGCTGGCACCGGCGGAAGCGTCGAGCAACCTGTCGCGCTTCGACGGCGTGCGCTATGGTTATCGCGCGCCGGAATACGGCGACCTCGCCGACATGTACGAAAAGAGCCGCGCGCAGGGTTTCGGCGCGGAAGTGAAACGCCGCATCATGATCGGCACCTATGTGCTGAGCCACGGCTATTACGACGCCTATTATCTGCAGGCACAGAAGATCCGCCGCCTGATCGCGCAGGACTTCACCGAAGCGTACAAGCAGTGCGACGTGATCATGGGTCCGACCTCACCGTCGACTGCGTTCAAGCTGGGCGAGAAAGGCGACGATCCGGTACAGATGTATCTGTCCGACATCTACACCATCGCCGTGAACCTGGCCGGCCTGCCCGGCATGTCCATCCCCTGCGGCTTCGGCGCCAACGACATGCCCGTCGGGCTGCAGATCATCGGCAACTATTTCGACGAAGCGCGCATGCTCAACGTCGCGCACCAATTCCAACTGGCAACCGACTGGCACAGCCGCGCGCCCAAACTTTGAGGCCTTTATGAAGATCACCCGATTCACCGGCGTCCCCGCACTCAAACGACAGCTCGATCGCCATCCCGTTTACGGCGCGGTACGCAACATCGACGACCTGCGCACTTTCATGGAACACCATGTTTATTCGGTGTGGGACTTCATGTCGCTGCTCAAATACCTGCAGCGCGACCTCGCACCGACCGCTGTGCCGTGGATGCCCACCGGCGATGCCGCAGTCACCTCGGCGCAGCGTTTCATCAACGAGATCGTGGTGGGTGAAGAGACCGACGATGGGCTGCCGGATGCCAAGGGCAACCCGACTTTCATCAGCCATTTCGACCTCTATATCGGCGCGATGGAAGAAGTGGGTGCTGACACAGCCCCGGTCAAAGCCTTCCTCAAGTCGGTACAACGCAACGGTATCGAGAAGGCGTTAAAGATTGCCAAGATCCCCGAACCCGCGCGTCAGTTCATGCAAACCACGTTCGGCTTCATCGGCACGGAGAAGATGCACATCGTGGCCGCCGCTTTCGCGCTGGGTCGCGAGCAGGTCATCCCTGGCATGTTCCGCGCGCTGCTGGCAGACATGAACATCAGCAAGCGCAAAGCGCCGCTGTTCTACTACTACCTCGAGCGCCACATCCATCTCGACGACGAGCTGCACGGCCCGCTCTCGCTGAAGCTGCTGAGCCACCTGTGCAAGGGCAACGACACCAGGATGCGCGCAGCTTCCAAAGCGGGTTGCGAGGCGATCGAGGCGCGCATCGCGTTCTGGAGCGGCGTCAATGAAGCGTTGCCGTCTACAATAAAAGCTCGAGGCAAGAAGTAATGTTTCGGAAGACCGGCCTCTTCCCGGAGATCCAGGTCTGTTCTTGAGGAAAGTGTGATGACTACCGAATTGTCGATGCACTACAGCAATGAACAGATCGAGCAAATCCTCGAAGAGGCGATGATCTATATGTGCGCCTGCCCGGCTCAGGTCGCCGAGCAACTGCTGTACCTGCGCAAGCTTTTTGCATATCAGCAGAACTGCATCAGCAAAGGCGAGCTGTTGGCCGATGTTCATCGCCGCATCTCCGAATCGGCACGCAAAGCACATGCCGAGCTGGAACAATGTCTAAGCGATGTGATGAGAATGGAGGGGTGGGACATGCAAACGCTGACCATGCCAACCGGATTGCGCGAGTTGCGCCAAAAAACAATCGATCAGGACCAGTAATCATGCAATGGGAAATCGTCATCGGGCTGGAAGTTCATACCCAGCTCTCGACCAACACCAAGATCTTCTCTGGTGCCTCGACCGCTTTCGGCGCCGAGCCGAACACACAGGCAGATGCGGTGAGCATCGCCTTGCCGGGTGTGCTGCCGGTGCTGAACAAGGGTGCGGTGGAACGCGCGATCAAGTTCGGACTGGCCACCGGTTCGCACATCGCGCCGCGCTCGGTGTTCGCGCGCAAGAATTATTTCTATCCCGACCTGCCCAAGGGCTACCAGATCAGCCAGTTCGACCTGCCCGTGGTGGGTCAGGGAGCGCTGACCATCCAGGTCGAGCCTTTGTCTGGAAATGCCAAACCCTATGAAAAGACCGTGCGCATCACGCGCGCCCACCTGGAAGAAGATGCCGGAAAATCGGTACACGGTGATTCACAGGGCGTGACCGGCATCGACCTGAACCGCGCCGGCACACCCTTGCTGGAGATCGTGTCCGAGCCGGATATGAGCTCTGCCGCAGAAGCTGTGGCCTACGCCAAGGCGCTGCACACGCTGGTACGCTGGATCGGCATCTGCGACGGCAACATGCAGGAAGGCTCGTTCCGCTGCGATGTGAACGTGTCGGTGCGCAAACCCGGCGCTCCGCTGGGCACGCGCCGCGAGATCAAGAATCTGAACTCGTTCAAGTTCATGCAGCAGGCCATCGACTACGAAGTGCAATGGCAGATCGACACCATCGAGAACGGCGGCAAGGTGCAGCAGGCCACCATCCTGTTCAATCCGGATACCGGCGAGACGCGCGCCATGCGCAGCAAGGAAGATGCGCACGACTACCGTTACTTCCCCGATCCAGACCTGCTGCCGCTGGAGATTGGCAATGATTGGATCGAGCAGGTGCGTGCCACCTTGCCCGAACTGCCGCAGGCCAAGCAGGCGCGTTATGTGAACGACCTCGGACTGTCGGCTTACGATGCGAGTCTGCTCACTGCCTCGCGCGAGATGGCGGATTTCTTCGAAGCAGCTTTGAGCGCCGTGCCGTCCCAGGCCAAGATCTGCGCCAACTGGCTGATCGGCGAGGTCAGCGCGCAGCTGAACCGCGACGGTCTGGACATGGCGCAGTGCCCCATCACTGCACAGCAACTCGGCGGCATGCTGGTGCGGGTCGCCGACGGCACCATCTCCAACTCGGGTGCGAAGGAAGTGTTCCGCACCATGTGGGCGGAAGGCGGATCGGCGGATGCGATCATCGAAGCCAAGGGATTGAAGCAGGTCTCGGATTCCGGCGCCATCGAAGCGCTGGTGGACGAGATCATCGCGGCCAACGCGGAGAAGGTCGCGGAATACCGCAGCGGCAAGGACAAGCTGTTCGGCTTCTTTGTCGGTCTGGCCATGAAGGCCAGCAAGGGCAAAGCGAATCCGTCGCAGTTGAACGATATTTTGAAGAAGAAACTGGAAGGTTAATCCAGTATCACGTTCCTGGACTTGTGCGGCGCCTTGCTGAACGCAAGGTCATATAGCCAGTTCGGCAGGCGCTTCATCACCCACCCCACAACACCCATCTGCCAGGGCACCACGGCGAACGATGTGCCGCGCGCGATGACGCGCACCATGCGTTTTGCCGCGACATCAGCCGGCAGAATGAATGGCATCGAATAGGTATTGATGTCGGTCATCGGCGTCCTGATATAGCCGGGGCACAGCGTCACCACTTTCACGCCGCTGCCGTACATCTCGACGCGCAGACTTTCCATGTAAGAGATCGCGGCAGCCTTGGACGCTGAGTAGGCACCGGAACCGGGCAGGCCGCGAAAGCCCGCCACGCTGGCGATACCGACCAGTGTTCCCTGCTTCGCATTGCGCATCGCGGCCAGAAAGGGCTGGAAGGTCTTCACCATGCCGAGCACGTTGATGTCCATCACGTTCTGGAACACTTCCTCGTCCTCGACATATTCTGTGAGCGTGCCGCGGCTCACACCCGCGTTGGCAATGACGATGTCCGGCACTCCGGCGCGCGCCATGAAATCACTGGCCGCTTTCTGGATAGCAGGCGCATCGCGCACATCAAGTGCGTAGCAAAAGACTTTTTCAGGATATTCCGCCGCCAGGGTCTGCAGCAGTTCGCCTCTGCGAGCGAAGGCAGCGACGATTGCGCCGCACTCAAGATAATGGCGCGCGAAGGCAAGACCGATGCCGCTCGACGCGCCAGAAATGACGACCTTCATCAGCGCTTGCTGCGTTCCTTGCGCGCGATCTTGATGACCTCATCCAGCACGCGGATGGTGTCTTGCGGATGCAGGCCGGTGATGATGTATTTGCCGTCGACCGCGATGGTCGGCGTGCCCATGACACGATAGCTGCTCACCAGCTGGTTGCTCCGGTTCAGCTTGCTGCCGATGGAGAAGGAGTTGTAAGCGGCGCTGAACTTCGCCCGGTCCACGCCGTTCTTGGCGACGAATTCGGTGATCTTGGCTTCGTCTCTCAGATCGATTCCCTTCCTGTGCATTGCATCGAAGAAGGCATTGTGCAGTCGTTTGATCTCACCCATGGACTCCAGCGCGAAATAGGCGCGCGCCATCGGTTCCAGCGAATCGCGGAAGATGACCGGAACCAACTGCAGTTCGACATCGTTAGGCTTGCTCTTTTCCCATGCGGCCAGCGGGCCGTGCAGGTCATCACAGTGCGAGCATTCGTAGAAGAAGAACTCGATCACCTCGACCTTGTTGCCGCTGCTTACCGGTTGCGGCTGGCTCAACACCTTGTAGCCGTCACCGGCTTGCGCATAGCTCGCGCACAACATTGCCAACACTGCAAAAATATTCCTGATCATTCCCATGCTGTTCTCCTCTTCGATTTACTGGGCATGCACCTGCGTTGCGATGATGCCATTCTGTTTCAATGCGCTGATGGTCTTGCCTGCTTCGCCGCCGTTATACGGGCCGAGGCGCACGCGATGCCACACACCCTTGTCCGGGATGGTCGCCGTCTGGATGGCCGCCTCGAAGCCTGAGAACGCCAGTTTGGCTTTTAGTTTCTCGGCATCGCCCACATTCTGGAAAGAACCGGCCTGCACGAAGTACATATCCTGCGCGGCACTCGCCTGCTGGGCAGGCTGCGGCTTCGGTTTCGGCGGGGTCGTCTTGCGCGCCGTGCTGTCCGATTTGTCAGTCAGCACCTTATAGAACTCGAAATGCTGCTTGGTCTCGGCCACGCCCGATGCTGGCACCGGTGCCGTTGCCGCAACGGGTGCGCTCGCCGGCAGCGCCGCGACGGGCGGAACCGGCTTGGCTTTCTCCCTGCTTGTGAATTCGGACGGGTTCTTGTTCACCACGTACCAAGCGACACCGCCGGCGATCGTTATGCCCAACACCATGCCGATCACCACGCCTGCCACTACTTTGGATTTTTCGCCGCTCATTTCGCTACCCTTCGCTTCACATTTTTTCCGGCGCGCTCACACCGAGCAGCGCCAATCCGTTCTTGATCACCTGTGCCACGGCGGCGATCAGTGCCAGCCGCGCCAGCTTGAGTTTCTCGTCCTCGACCAGGAAGCGCGAGGCATTATAGTAGCTGTGAAAATCGGCTGCCAATTCTTTGAGGTAGAAAGCAACCAGATGCGGGGCAAGGTCTTCCGCCGCGGTCTCGATCACCTGCGGATAGTCGATCATGCGCTGCAATAAAGCGGTCTCATACTCGCTGTCCAGTACGCTCACTTCGGCATTCAGCAGGGACAGGCGTTCGCCGCCCCACTGCCCCAGCACCGTGCTGATTCGGGCATGCGCATACTGGATGTAGTACACCGGGTTGTCGTTGCTCTGTGACTTCGCCAGGTCGATGTCGAACACCAGTTGCGAATCGGGATGGCGCGCGGCGAGGAAGTATCGCGTTGCGTCGCAGCCCACTTCATCGATTAGGTCGCGCAGCGTGACGTAGCTGCCGGCGCGCTTGGAGATCTTCACCTCTTCGCCGTTCTTCAGCACCGTCACCATCTGGTGCAGCACATAGTCGGGCCAGCCCTTGGGGATGCCGGCATCCAGCGCCTGCAAGCCGGCGCGCACACGGGTGATGGTGGAGTGGTGGTCGGAGCCCTGCTCGTTGATGACGCGCACGAAACCGCGCTTCCATTTTTCCAGGTGGTAGGCCACGTCCGGCACGAAGTAGGTGTAGCCGCCGTCGGTCTTGCGCATCACGCGGTCTTTGTCGTCGCCGAAGTCGGTGGTGCGCAACCACAGCGCGCCATCCTGTTCGTAAGTGTGGCCGCTGGCGATGAGCCGCTTGACCGTCTCATCCACTTTGCCGTCGGTGTACAGCGCCGACTCCAGTGAGAACACGTCGAATTCCACCTGGAAGGCGCGCAGATCCAGATCCTGCTCGCGGCGCAGATAGGCCACGGCGAAATGGCGGATGGCTTCGGCATCGTCCGCATCGCCCTTGCCTACAGTGTGCTGGTCGTCGGCTTCGACAGGCTCTTTTGCCATGTAGGCCTTGGCGACGTCGATGATGTAGTCGCCGCGGTAGCCCGACTCCGGCCAGGACGGATCGTCCGGCGTGACGCCCTTGCAGCGTAGCTGCACCGACAGCATGAGGTTATCGATCTGCGCGCCCGCGTCGTTGTAGTAGAACTCACGTGTCACGCTCCAGCCCGCCGCGTGCAGCACGTTGCACAGGCAATCGCCCACCGCCGCGCCGCGCCCGTGGCCTACATGCAGCGGCCCGGTCGGATTGGCGGAGACGAATTCCACGCCCACCTTGCGCCCGGCACCCACATGCACATGGCCGTAACCCGCGCCCGCCTGCATTACGCCGTGCACCACGTCCTGCTTGGCAGCGGTGGTGATGAACACATTGATGAAGCCCGCGCCGGCGATCTCCACCTTCTCGATGACCTCGGATTTCGGCAAGGCGGCGATCAGCGCATTGGCGATGTCGCGCGGCGACTTGCGCAGCGGCTTGGCCAGCTGCATCGCCAGATTACACGCGTAATCGCCATGCGAGGCTTGTTTGGGTCGCTCAATGAGGACAGTTGCCCCTTCGTGTTCGGGGGCGACGGCACGCAAAGCCTGCGCGAACAGATCGGTCAGATGGGATTTGAAATTCAGGACTGCGGACATTGCTTTTACGCCTTCAAAAGAGGCGCGGATTATAGCATTGGGGGGCTAGCGGATAGCTCAATCCCGGAGGAACTTTAGTACGCTACCCAGTACTTCATCAGACCATGACCACATGAAGACATGCCCCATGTCCAACACCCTGAATTGCGCGCCGGGTATGTTCCGCGCCAGATACTCGCCATGTGCCAGAGGCAAACAAACGTCATGCCGCCCATGGATAATCAGGGTCGGCGCATGGATTTGCCTGACCGCTTCAAGGCGATCCGGCGAGGCCGCTACCGCCAAGGCATGATTGAAGACCATCGCCTGCCCGGAAGAACGCTGCTCAGCAAGACGTAGCGTTTGGGTAAGCATAGTCTCCGGGAACGGCCTGTCGCCACCGTAGGTGATTCCCCATCCAGTCAGCAGATTCGCCTCAATCTCCTGTGGAGTCTGCGGCGGGCTCTCGGCTGTGGCACGAATGTAATCCAGCAGCTTTTTCTCGGGACGTGGAAGGCCGCAATCTATATCAGGTTGCCCCATCGTCGCCGACATGTACGGACGCTGATCGGCCGTGGTTGAAATCAGTACAAGCCGCTCGATGATGTCCGGAAAGTTGATTGCAATTAACTGGGCTATGTAACCGCCCATGGAGAGTCCGATAACCGTCGCCCTGCTTACTGCATAACCGTGCAAGACAGCGACAGCATCTCGCGCAAGGGTGTTCAGGTCATACGGAGTTTTCTGGAAATCTACAGCAGTGGATTTCCCTGTATCGCGGTGATCGTAGCGGATAACGTAGAACCCGCCTTTTGCCAAGTCGCTACAAAAGTCATCGGGCCAGAATATTCCCTGGTTCATCGCCCCCATGATGAGCAATATCGTGGGGTTTGAAGGCAGCCCGAATGCTTCGGTCCATAGGATCAGACCATCTTCAGTTTTGACCGTTTTCTCCATCCTGTCATCCGCATTGCTAATCTGCCGCAGGCAACCGTATCGTGTACTGCCCCGACTTCTCATCCCGCACCAGCACTACGAGTTTGTGCCGCTCGGCATCCTCGATCAACTCTTTGAACGAGCGGTAACCGTAGTAGGTCTCGTTGAAGCCGGGCTTGCGTCGCTGCATGGTGGGTTTGACCATCGAGCCCCAGAGTTTTTCGTCTGAGCCACGTTCGGAGATGAGGCCTTCGACGGTCTCGACCAGGAAATCCATGGCTTCCTGCTTCTTGTCGTCCTCGCTCTTCGCCGCTGCGGGTTTGGCGGCTTCCGCTTTCACCTTGGCCGGCGCTTTCTTGGCGGCTTGCTTCTTCTTGGCTTCCTGCACACGCACGAGGTCGTCGTAGAAGATGAATTCGTCGCAGTTGGCGCTGAGCAGGTCGGAAGTCGAGTCCTTCACGCCGATGCCGATGACATATTTGTTGTTCTCGCGCAGTTTGGAGACCAGCGGCGAAAAATCCGAATCGCCGCTGATGATGACGAAGGTGTCGATGTGGGCTTTGGTGTAGCAGAGGTCGAGCGCATCGACGACCATGCGGATGTCGGCGGAGTTTTTGCCGCTTTGCCGCACATGCGGGATCTCGATCAGCTCAAAGGCTGCTTCGTGCATGGTCGCCTTGAATTCCTTGTAACGCTCCCAGTCGCAATAGGCCTTCTTGACCACGATGCCGCCCTTCAGCAGCAGGCGTTCCAGCACTTTCTTGATATCGAACTGCGCATACTTGGCGTCGCGCACGCCCAGCGCCACGTTCTCGAAATCGCAGAACAGGGCCATGTTGGTGATCTCGGGTTGGTTCGCCATGTGTGCTCCCCTTTTGATTTGTACTGCGGCAAGTTCACTATACGTCAGAAGCTGGTGCAGTTGTAAAAGCCGCGCTGCCCGAAGCAGGTGGTAGTGACAGGACGATTGCGGTAGCGGTCATCGTCGTGTGCGCGCATACGCAGCAAGCAATCGCGCCAAGGGTCGGTGTCCCTGGTGAAACCCAGCTTGTCGCAGGCGGGGCCGTACACTTTGACCATACGGTCCACTTCAATCTTGGCGGCTTCTGCCCGCTCGGCAGGCGTCGCGCAGGCGGCGAGTGTGGCGAGCAGCAGTATCGATATTCCGTAACGAAACATGATGCCTCCTCTCTTTGCTGCGTTCAGATCACTTTTCCAGGGTTCATCAATCCGTGCGGATCGAGCGTTCGTTTGATGTTGCGCATCATCTCAAGTTCCAGCGGGCTCTTGTAATGCGCGATCTCGTCGCGCCTGAGCTGGCCGACGCCATGCTCCGCGCTGATGCTGCCTTCCAGCCGGGCCGCGACTTCATGCACCATGCGGTTGACCGTCTGTTCGTTCTGCTCTACGAAGGCTTTGTTCTGCGCCTTGTCCGGCAGGGAGGCGTTGTAATGGATGTTGCCGTCGCCGAGGTGGCCGAAGGCAACGATGCGGATGCCGGGCCAAGCGTTGCGCAGCGCGGCGTTGGCCAGCATGATGAACTCGGCCACACGGCTGATGGGCACGGAGACGTCGTGCTTGATGCTGACGCCTTCGGCCTTTTGCGCATCGGCGATGTTCTTGCGCAGTTTCCACCAGCGTTCGGCCTCTTCCTTGTTGGTGGTGATCTCGAATTCGACGATGCCGCTGCCAAAGGTGTTGAGTGCGTAACGCAGCGGGCCGTCCAGCGGCGCGGGCAGCACGTCGGCCAGCTGGGTGATGACGATCCACTCGTGTTGGATGGCGAAAGGTTCGTGCGTGTCCTCGACATGCTTGAACACCAGTTCGAGACAGGTGCGCGAGACCAGCTCGAACGAGCTGATGGTATCGCCGCAGGTGGCGCGCAGATGCGCCAGCAGCGCCACCGCCGCCGCCGGATCGCGCACCGCGATGCAGGCGGTCGCCATCGACTTCGGACGCGGGAACAGTTTCACCACCGCGGCAGTGATGATGCCCAGCGTGCCTTCCGCACCGATGAAGAGTTGCTTCATGTCGTAACCGCTGTTGTCCTTGCGCAGGCTGCGCAAGCCGTCCCAGATGCGCCCGTCCGGCAGCACCACCTCCAGCCCCAGCACCAGACTGCGCGCCTGCCCATAGCGCAGCACATTGATGCCGCCCGCATTGGTGGAGAGGTTGCCGCCGATCTCGCAATGCGGCGCGATAGCGGTGAGGCCAAGCGGGAAGATGCGGTCGGCCTGCTCGGGCGCGTCGTACAGCGAAGCCAGCTTGCAGCCCGCCTCGACTGTCATGGTGTAGTTCACGGCGTCGAGTGCGCGGATGCGGTTCATGCGCGAAAGGTTGATGACTACCTGCTTCAGATCCGCCGCCAGCGGCACCGAGCCGCCGCACAGGCTAGTATTGCCACCCTGCGGCACGATGGCGATCTTGTGCGCTGCGCAGTACTTGACCACCTCGCTGACCTGCTGCGTGTCGGAAGGGAACACCACCCCGATCGCCTTGCCCGTATAACGCCCGCGCCAGTCCTTGAAATGCGGTGCCGCCGCCTCACCCGACAAGGCAGCATCGCTACCGACGATGGCAGCGATGGCTTCCAGCAACTTCGCATCGGTGGTCATGGAATTCTCTCGGCGAATGGTTACGTTCATTATAGCGCCGGCAAATGTGCGGGCATGGTGCCCTTCTTGAACCAGCTCAAAACTCCATCGGATCCACATCCGCCACCCAGCGCAACTTCTGTGCGGGTAACGCGTCCAGTATCGGCTTCCATGCGCGCAGGAATTCCCCCAGCACTTTGCGGCGGTCAGCCTGCACCAGCAGTTGCGCGCGATGGTGGTTGGCGCGCTTGGGCATGGCGGCGGGGACGACGCCGTAGATCTCGACGGGCATCAGCAATTCCTTCGCCGCGCTGCGCGCCTGTTGCAGGAAGGCGTTGACCTCGCCCAGTTGCTTGCCTTCCGCGCTCAGCAGCACCTGATAGACGAAGGGCGGGAAGCCCGCCATCTGGCGCTCGGCCAGCAGGGTCTGCGCCCAGATCTCGTAGTCGTGTGCACGCAATGCCTGGAATAGCGGATGGTTGGGGAAGGCGGTCTGCACGATGACTTCGCCGGCCTTGTCGGCGCGCCCGGCGCGACCGCCGACCTGGGTGAGCTGGGCGAAGAGTTTTTCCGAGGCGCGGAAGTCAGCGCTGTAGAGCGCGCCGTCCGGGCTGATAACGCCGACCAGTGTGAGGTTGGGGAAGTCGTGGCCTTTGGCCAGCATCTGCGTGCCGATCAATATGTCGGCTTCGCCGTCGTGGATCTTTTTGCGCATCGCGTTCCATGCGCCCTTGTTGCGCGTGCTGTCGCGGTCAACACGCAGGATGCGCGCTGCGGGGAAGCGGGCTTGCAGCGTCTCTTCAAGACGCTGGGTGCCGATGCCGACCGGTTTGAGGTCGGCATCGCCGCAGGTGGGACAGGCATGCGGCACGCGTTGCTGTGCGCCGCAGTGGTGGCAGCGCAGGGTGCGGTCTTTCAGATGCAGCACCAGTTTGCCCGCACAGTGCTTGCACTCACTCAGCCAGCCGCAGGCGGTGCACATCAGCACGGGGGCGTAGCCGCGCCGGTTGATGAAGATGAGGCTTTGTTCCTTGCGTTGCAGGCGCGCGTCGATGGCAGTGAGCAAGGGCTCGCTAAGGCCGTCCTGCAACGGCAGTTGGGTGATGTCCATACAGCGCACGACGGGCAGGGTGGCTGGCTGCACGGCGCGCTGCGTGAGCTTCAATAATTTGTAGCGCCCGCTCTGCGCGTTGTACCAGCTCTCCAGCGAGGGCGTGGCGGAACCCAACACAATGGGTACGCCGCGCTGGTTGGCGCGGAAGATTGCCACATCGCGCGCCGAGTAGCGCAGGCCGTCCTGTTGCTTGAACGAGGGATCGTGTTCCTCGTCTACCAATATCAGGCTCAGTTTGGGCAGCGGCGTGAACACGGCAAGGCGTGTACCCAGCACGATGCGCGCTTCGCCGGATTGCGCCTTGAGCCAATTTTGCGCGCGCTCGCCGTCGGCCAGACCGCTATGCAGACTGGCGATCTCCACATCGGGGAAGCGGCTGCGGAAGTAATTCTCCAGTTGCGGAGTGAGGTTGATCTCGGGCACCAGAAGCAGCACCTGGCCGCCGCGTTGCAGCATCTCGTGCATCAGGTGGACATAGACCTCGGTCTTGCCGCTGCCGGTGATGCCGTGCAGCAGGAAGCAGCCGTAGCCCTGCTGTTGCGTGACAGCATCCACGGCGCGTTGCTGTTCGTCAGTGAGCGCATGCGCATCGTTGAAGGCGTGTGTGACGCGGGCCTGCGGTACACACGCCTCGACCCACCCTGCTTCGAGCAAAGCCTTGAGTGCGGCGGGCGCGGTGGCCGACAGGCTGCGCAGTTGCGAACCGCTCAGTGGCGCTTCGCTCAGGGCTTGCAGGATGCGCTGCTGCACCACGCGGCGCTTGGGTAGGGTCGCCAAGTCGAGCGCACGACCCGCCGCACTCAGCGTGTAGTCCAGCGATTGTTTCACGGTGATCTGTTCCACGCTGCGCAGACGCGTGGGCAGGGCGGCGAGTACGGTCATGCCCAGCGGATACTGGTAGTAGTCGCTGCAGAACTGCAACAAAGTGAGCAACTCCTGCGGCAACGGCGGCACATCGTCCAGCACTTGGGTCACCGGCTTGATGCGCTCTGCCGCGAGATCGGAGCTTTCAGCCCACTCCATCGCCACGCCCAGCACCTGTTTGCGCCCGAACGGCACGAGCACGCGCTGCCCGATCTCGAGTTGCGTCTTTTCGCTCACGACGTAGTCGAAAAGTGTTGACAGGGGCACGTCCAGCGCGACGCGAATGATGGGCATGTTAAGGAAAATCTCTCCGGTTGTTTCTGCGAAGTTTAGCTAATGCGCTTGAGCGGATTGGACATTTTTTCTTATGCACATTAGCTGTGGATAACTGTGTGGGCAACTACCCGATAAGCGCACTAACTCCTAATCGTATATACGGTTTTTTTCTTTCGCCCAAATTCTATTCAGGCTTATACGGCATTAATAAACAACAGGTTAGCTAAAAACGAAAAAGGCCACGGGAAATTCGTTCCGTGGCCCGATGCACCGGAAAGGTGCTGTTCATAAGACTAGTGATTCAGTCTGTTTCTTAATGGTATTTCTTGCTCAGCTCATGCACCGCTGCAACCAGCGCGGCGGCGTTGTCCGGGTTGGTGAACTGCGAGATACCGTGGCCGAGGTTGAATACATGACCGCTGCCGTAGCCGTAGCTGGAGAGGATCTTCTCGACCTCGCTATGAATGACTTCCGGCGTGGCGAACAGCACGTTCGGGTCGAGGTTGCCCTGCAGCGCGACCTTGTGGCCGACCTTCTGGCGCGCAACACCGATGTCCATGGTCCAGTCCAGACCGACCGCGTCGCAGCCGATGTCGGCGATGCTCTCGATCCACAGACCGCCGCCCTTGGTGAACACGATGCTGGGAATCTTCACCCCGTCATTTTCCTTGATCAGACCCTGCACGATGCGCTGCATATAGGGCAGCGAGAATTCGTGATATGCGCCATGCGACAGTGCACCGCCCCACGAGTCGAATATCATCAGCGCCTGCGCGCCGGCTTCGATCTGCGCGTTCAGGTACTGGGTGACCGCATCCGCCGTCACGCTGAGGATGTGGTGCATCAGCTTCGGTTCTTTGTACATCAGGGTCTTCACCTTGCTGTAGTCGCTGCTGCTGCCGCCCTCGACCATATAGCACGCCAGAGTCCACGGACTGCCGGTGAAACCGATCAGCGGCACGCTGCCGTCCAGTGCCTTGCGGATCTGCGACACAGCATCGGTAACGTATTTCAGGTCCTTGCCGATATCCGGCACGCGCAGTGCCTTGATGGCGGCTTCGGTATTCAACGGACGTTCGAACTTCGGACCTTCACCTTCGGAGAAATACAGACCCAGACCCATCGCGTCCGGCACGGTCAGGATGTCGGAGAACAGGATCGCGGCATCGAGCGGGAAACGGTCCAGCGGCTGCAGCGTCACTTCGGTCGCCATGTCCGGGCTCTTGCACAGTTCGAGGAAACTACCCGCACGTTTGCGCGTGGCGCAGTACTCGGGCAGGTAGCGACCGGCCTGGCGCATCATCCACAGCGGCGTGTACTCGGTAGGCTCACGCAGCAAAGCGCGCAGGAAGGTGTCGTTCTTTACTTTGAAGTTCATTTTTTTCTTTTCTTGTTATCGGGGCAGGACGCTGCTGCCCATGAGGAACTCGTCGACAGCACGCGCCGCCTGACGGCCTTCGCGGATGGCCCACACCACCAGCGATTGGCCGCGGCGCATGTCGCCCGCTGCAAAAACTTTCTTCACACTGGTCTGGTAGCACTTGGCACCTTCGGTGTCGGCTTTGGCGTTGCCGCGTGCATCCTTCTCCACGCCGAAGGCATCCAGCACCTGCGCCAGCGGATTGGTGAAGCCCATGGCAAGGAAGACGAAGTCGGCCTTCAGCTCGAATTCGCTGCCGGCCACTTCGACCATCTTGCCGTCCTTGAACTCGACGCGCACGCACTTGAGTGCCTTGAGCACGCCGTTCTCACCGACGAATTCCTTGGTGGAGATCGCCCAGTCGCGCGTGCAACCTTCTTCGTGCGAGCTGGAGGTGCGCAGCTTGAGCGGCCAGTTCGGCCAGGTAAGCGGCTTGTTCTCCTGATCCGGCGCGCGCGGCATCACTTCGATCTGGGTGATCGATGCGGCACCGTGACGGTTCGAGGTACCGACGCAGTCGGAACCGGTATCGCCGCCGCCGATGACGACGACATGCTTGCCGGCGACGTTGATCGGGTTCTTGCCTTCGCCCGCCACTTCCTTGTTCTGCGGGATGAGGAACTCGAGCGCGTAGTGCACGCCCGCCAGTTCACGCCCCGGCACCGGCAGATCGCGCGGCTGTTCCGCACCACCCGCGAGGATCACGGCGTCGAATTCCTTGGCCAGCTCTTTCGGGCTGACGGTCTTCTTGGCGTCGTTGACGATGCCTTTGCCCGGCGCGTCCTTGCCGACGAAAGTATTGGTCTGGAACTTCACGCCTTCGGCGGCGAGCTGAGCCATGCGCCAGTCGATCAGGCGCTTGTCGAGCTTGAAGTCGGGGATGCCGTAACGCAGCAGACCACCGATGCGGCTATTCTTCTCAAACACGGTGACGCTGTGGCCGACACGCGCCAGTTGCTGTGCGGCTGCCAGTCCGGCAGGGCCGGATCCGACCACGGCGACCTTCTTGCCGGTCTTCTTCTTCGCAGGTTGCGGAACGACCCAGCCGTTCTCGCCGCCCTTGTCGATGATGGCGTGCTCGATGGACTTGATGCCGACCGCTTCGTTGTTGATGTTGAGTGTGCACGCCGCTTCGCACGGTGCCGGGCAGATGCGGCCGGTCACTTCGGGGAAGTTGTTGGTGGAGTGCAGCACGTCCAGCGCCTGTTTCCAGTTGCCGCGATATACCAGGTCGTTCCAGTCGGGGATGATGTTGTTGACCGGGCAGCCGTTGTTGCAGAACGGGATGCCGCAATCCATGCAGCGCGCGCCCTGCTGTTTGGCCTCGGCATCGGTCAGATGACCGACGAACTCGCGATAGTCCTTCACCCGTTGTTCGACCGGCGCGTAACTTTCGCTGACGCGCTGGAATTCCATGAATCCGGTTGGCTTGCCCATTATGCGGCCTCCTTCTGCTGCGCCGCGATCTCGAGCAACGCACGACGATATTCGGTCGGCATGACCTTCACGAACTTGGGCAGGTACGCCGCCCAGTTATCCAGAATCTGCCTGGCGCGCGCACTACCGGTGTAGCGTAGGTGCTTCTCGATCTTGCCGCGCAGGGCCGCTTCATCGGCCTTGTTGAGGTGATTGAAATGCACGCGTCCCTTGCTGTCGACTTCGCCGGTCTCGCTGGCGGCCGCTTCTTCCGGTACGGCTTCCAGTTGCACCATGGACATGTTGCAGCGTTGCGGGAAGGTACCGTCTTCATCCAGCACATAGGCCACGCCGCCGGACATGCCCGCGGCGAAGTTGCGCCCGGTCTGGCCCAGCACCACGATCATGCCGCCGGTCATGTATTCGCAACCGTGGTCGCCAACGCCTTCAACGACGGCGATGGCGCCGGAGTTGCGCACCGCAAAACGTTCGCCGGCCACGCCGCGGAAGAAGCATTCGCCGCCGGTCGCGCCGTACAGCACGGTGTTACCGACCACGATGTTGTCTTCGGCGACGAGCTTGCTGTCGTCGGACGGCTTGACGATGATGCGACCGCCGCACAGACCCTTGCCCACGTAGTCGTTGCCTTCGCCTTCCAACTGGAAGGTGACGCCGTGCGCGAGGAAGGCGCCGAAACTCTGGCCGGCAGTGCCGACCAGTTTCACGCGGATGGTGTCATCGGGCAGACCGGCATTGCCGTGGCGCTTGGCCACTTCATGCGACAGCATGGTGCCGACGCTGCGGTTGACGTTGCGGATTGTGGTCTCGATGGTGACGACACGCATCGCATCGAGGGCTTCTTTGGCTTCGGCGATGAGGTCATTGTCCAGCGCATGCTCCAGGCCGTGATCCTGCTCTTCGGCATGGCGGCGCGCCACGCTCTTGGGCATGTCGGGCTGGTGGAACACCTTGGCGAAATCCAGTCCCTTGGCTTTCCAGTGCGTGATGCCTTTGCGCATGTCGAGCAGGTCGCTGCGACCGATCAGGTCCTCGAACTTGCGGATACCCATCTGCGCCATCAACTCGCGCACTTCTTCGGCGACGAAGAAGAAATAGTTGACCACGTGTTCCGGCTGGCCGGTGAATTTCTTGCGCAGCGCCGGGTCCTGGGTCGCGACGCCGACCGGGCAGGTGTTGAGGTGGCACTTGCGCATCATGATGCAGCCTTCGACCACCAGCGGTGCGGTGGCGAAACCGAACTCGTCCGCACCCAGCAACGCGCCGATCAGCACGTCGCGGCCGGTCTTCAGTTGGCCGTCCACTTGCAGACCGATACGGCCGCGCAACTGGTTCAGCACCAGTGTCTGTTGTGCTTCAGCCAGGCCCAGTTCCCACGGTGTACCTGCGTGCTTCACCGACGACAGCGGCGATGCGCCGGTGCCGCCGTCGAAACCGGAGATCACGATGTGGTCGGCCTTGGCCTTGGACACGCCAGCGGCAACCGTACCCACGCCGACTTCCGACACCAGCTTCACCGAGATGGATGCGACCGGATTGGAGTTCTTCAGGTCATGGATGAGCTGCGCCAGGTCCTCGATGGAATAGATGTCGTGGTGCGGGGGCGGCGAAATCAAACCGACGCCGGGCACCGAGTGGCGCAGCTTGCCGATGTATTCGGACACCTTGCCACCAGGCAACTGGCCGCCTTCGCCGGGCTTCGCGCCCTGCGCCATCTTGATCTGGATCTGGTCGGCGCTGCTGAGGTATTCCGCAGTCACACCGAAACGGCCGGAGGCGACCTGCTTGATGCGCGAACGGAGCGAGTCGCCTGCCTTCATGGTCTGGTCGGCTTCGATGCGGTGCTTGCCGATGATGTCGGACAGCTTCTCGCCGCCATGCAGCGTCTTGAAGCGGTTGGCATCCTCGCCGCCTTCGCCGGTGTTGGACTTGCCGCCGATGCGGTTCATCGCAATGGCCAGTGTGGCGTGTGCCTCGGTGGAGATGGAACCCAGCGACATCGCGCCGGTGACGAATCTTTTTACAATATCCTTCGCCGATTCGACTTCGTCCAGCGCAACCGGCTTGCCCACAGGCTTGATCTCGAACAACCCGCGCAAGGTCATCTGGCGCTGGGTCTGGTCGTTGATGAGCTTCGCGTATTCCTTGTAGGTCGCGTAGTTGTTGGAGCGCGTCGAATGCTGCAATTTGGCGATGGATTCCGGCGTCCAGGTGTGGTCTTCGCCGCGAGCGCGGTAGGCGTACTCGCCGCCCGCTTCCAGCATGGTCTCCAGCACCGGGTCGTTGCCGAATGCGGCGGTGCGTGCGCACCGCTTCTTCCGCCACTTCCTTGAGACCGATACCTTCGATCTGTGTGGCCGTGCCGGGGAAATACTTCTCGATGAATTCGCTGTTGAGGCCGATGGCTTCAAAGATCTGCGAACCGCAATAAGACTGGTAGGTGGAGATGCCCATCTTGGACATCACCTTCATCAGACCCTTGTTGACGGCCTTGATGAAACGCTTCTTGGCATCCTTCGTATCCAGACCAGCGGGCAGTTCCAGTGCGGCGATGGTGTCGAACGCGAGCCACGGGCACACGGCTTCGGCACCGTAGCCAGCCAGCAGGGCGAAGTGATGTACCTCGCGTGCGGAACCGGTATCTACCACCAGACCGGTGCTGGTGCGCAGACCGGCAGTCACCAGATGGTGGTGCACGGCTGCGGTCGCCAGCAGGGCCGGGATCGCCACGCGTGTCGCGCTCATCGCGCGGTCGGACAGGATCAGAACGTTGTAACCTTTGGCTACGGCCTTCTCGGCCGCCTTGCACAGGGCGGCAATGGCTTTCTCGCTGCCTGCCGCGCCGTCCTTCACCGGATAGGTGATGTCCAGCACCTGCGACTTGTAGGCACCCTTGGTGAGCTTGTCGATGTCGTACAGCTTGGCGATGTCTTCCTGCGACAGCACAGGCTGATGCACTTCTAGACGCGGCGCGGGCTTGCTCTCGTCGACGCCGAGCAGGTTGGGCTTGGGACCGATGAAGGAGGTCAGCGACATCACGATCTCTTCGCGGATCGGGTCGATCGGCGGGTTGGTAACTTGAGCGAACAACTGCTTGAAGTAGTTGTACAGCACCTTGCTGCGGCCCGACAACACGGGCAGCGCGGCATCTGCACCCATGGAGCCGATTGCTTCCTCGCCCGCCGTGGCCATCGGCAACATCAGGAACTTGGTGTCTTCCTGGGTGTAGCCAAACGCCTGCTGCGTATCGAGCAGAGCGGCCTCGTTCTTCAGCACGAGTTTGGATTTCGACAGATCGTCGAGGTAGTGGCGCGATTTCTCGATCCAGTTGCGATACGGCTTGGCGGTGGCGAGTTGCTGTTTGAGTTCGTCATCACCCACGATGCGTCCGGCCTGCATGTCGATGAGGAACATCTTGCCCGGCTGCAGACGCCATTTCTTGACGATGTTCTTTTCGGCGAAATCCAGCACGCCCATCTCTGAGGCCATCAGCACCACGTCGTCGTCGGTGATCAGGTAGCGCGCGGGACGCAGGCCGTTGCGGTCCAGCGTCGCGCCGATCATGCGACCGTCGGTGAAAGCCACGGCGGCGGGGCCGTCCCACGGCTCCATCAGCGCGGCATGGTATTCGTAGAACGCGCGGCGTTCTTCGTCCATCAGCGGATTGCCGGCCCAGGCTTCGGGGATCAGCATCATCATCGCGTGCGGCAGCGAGTAACCGCCCGCCACCAGCAGTTCCAGTGCGTTGTCGAAGCAGGCCGAGTCGGACTGGCCTTCGACGATCAGCGGCCACAGTTTCTCCAGATCCTTGCCCAGGAATTTTGAGGACATCGCGCCATGGCGCGCAGCCATCCAGTTGACGTTGCCGCGCAGTGTGTTGATCTCGCCGTTGTGCGCAATCATGCGGAACGGGTGGGCCAAGTCCCAGGTCGGGAAGGTGTTGGTGGAGAAGCGCTGGTGCACCAGTGAGAAGGCGCTGACCAGCTCCTTGTCCTGCAGGTCGAGGAAGTACTTGCCCACCTGGTCGGCCAGCAGCATGCCCTTGTAGACAATGGTGCGGGAGGACAGCGACGGGATGTAAAAGCCCTTGCCCTGCCCTTTGGGCAGCTCACGCACGGCGTGCTCGGCGGTCTTGCGGATAACGAACAGTTTGCGCTCGAACGCGTCCTGGTCGGCGGTCTTCTTGCCGCGCGCGATGAACACCTGGCGTACTACGGGTTCGACCGCCTTCACGCTCTCGCCCAAGCCCTTGTTGTCCACCGGCACGTCGCGCCAGCCCAGCAGGGTCTGGCCTTCGGCTTTGATCTTTGCTTCAATGATCTTTTCGCAGGCGGCGCGGGCTTTCGCATCGCGCGGCAGGAACAGCATGCCGACGCCGTAGTCTCCGGCAGCGGGCAATGCGACTTTATTCTTGAGGAGTGCTTTGCGCAGGAAGGCGTCGGGGACCTGGATCAGGATACCGGCACCATCGCCCGCCAGCGGATCGGCCCCGACCGCACCGCGGTGCGTGAGGTTTTCCAGGATCTGCAGCCCCTGACTGACCCGATCGTGACTTTTCTGACCTTTAATATGTGCGACGAATCCGACACCGCATGCATCATGTTCATGGCGCGGATCGTATAGACCCTGCTGCGCCGGCAACGAAGAATTGCTCACCTTGTTCCTCACCTCGATCATCCGATAAAAATGGCGGCATTAGCCGCCTTCCAATTATTTTTGCGAAAGGGCGGCGATGTTACCCCTTCCGGTCAAGCAGGGCAACATGAAGCCACTCCAAGACCCGTGCGCCAGTTTCTGGCCTGTGTATCTAGGCCAAAATATAAGTTGCGTAATTAAAACTAGGGGTTATAGAATGACGTTCATACATTTTCGCAATAGGGCGAATTTGGCCATCTCTAATACATTGGAGGGTTTCTGTGCGAACCATCTACTCGAACTACGCTAGATCAATTACCGCCTTGATGTTGTCCGCATTGACTGCGCTGCTCGTCAGTTGCGGCGGCAGCGGAGATACTACGGCAACCACCTCAAGCGCAGCGGCAATCACCATCTCAGCAAGCTCGCCAACCGTAAAGAGTGATGGCACTACCTCTACAACGCTTACTGCCACTGTGCTTACCTCAAGCAACTCGGTCCTCTCCGATCAGGCGGTAACTTTTGCAACCAGTACCGGGCAGATAAGTGCTGGGTCTGGTGTGACAGATGCAAATGGACAAGTTACTTTTACCTTTTCTGCCGGCCCCTCTGGCATCAATCGGACTGCGACGATCACTGTTACTTCTGGAACATTGTCCGGTCAAACAACTATTGATATTGTTGGTTCGACCTTAACGGCAAATCCAAACACTAATATTTCTGTACCTGATGACGGATCATCACCTGCCACCGTGACTTTCACCGCACTTGATGCTAGTGGAAACCCTATTGCCAATACCCCTGTCACGCTAACAAAGTCCGGCATCGGCAACATCACTTATACGCCAACCACCGGCAATACTGATTCAACCGGTAAGTTGGTCGTTACCATTGCGGGGGTCACTGGCGGATCCGGCGATGCAACTTTAACCGCGGCGGCAGTGGGAGCAACGGCGTTTGCCCCCATTACCGTTTCTACGGTCTCCGCCACTTACGGAATCACTGGTTTTACACGAAATGGTATTGCTCTCACCTCGGCAGCCACCGGCAGCTTTACCAGCACTTCAATGCGAACCGGTGATACTTTGGTTGTGACTGTAGCCGCGCCTGCTCCAACCACCGCTGTCATGTTCGCCACATCGATGGGTATCTGGAATGGCGTGCCGTCACAAACAACGTTGAGTGTACCTGTTGCAGCGGGGGTAGCCAGTGCGACACTCACGACAGCCGCTGCCGGGGTTGCAAATATTCAAGTCGATGATCTAACGAATGCATTAAGTGATTCTGCTTCCGTTTCCATGACTGCAGTGACACCGAACAAAATTACTCTACAGGCTTCGCCAAGTGTGATTCCCAAAACTACAGGAACCTCGACTCTTATCTCAACTGTTACGGATGCAAATAATTTGCCCGTCGGCGGCGTTCCAGTCGCCTTTTCCATCATAAATCCGACTGGTGGTGGTGAAACCGTATCTCCTACTATCGTATATACTGCCTCGTCTACTTCGGGCAATCTCAGTCTGGGGCAAGCAAGTACGACATTCTCTGCAGGAGCCTTGTCATCGGGCGCCACCGGCGTCCAGATTCGTGCCCAAGTGCCTAGCACGGCTGTAGCAACCGAAGCCGCTGGTGTTAATTTGACTCCTTCAGGCAATGATGCAGCTGTTGTCATCGGCGGCACTGCAGGCTCGGTAGCATTCGCGCAAGCAACGGCACTGAGTGTCAATTCAAACGCAACGCAGTACATCCTTCAAATGTCTGTCACTGTTGCCGATTCGAATGGCAATCCAGCACCTCCGGGGACAAATGTTAATCTGAGCTTGTGGCCAATAGCATGGAGTACAGGCGTTGGTTGTTCTCCCGATCCAGATGGTTTTGTCTTTAATAGCACCACTGGCCTTTATGTTGCAGGCAATGGCGGAACATTCTTGAATGAAGACGTGAACGAGAACATGATTCTCGATGCTGGTGAAGATGGCGTCAGAACCTATTATTATTCTGGTGCCGCTGCAGGCGCAGGGACTAGCGATACGCATATCACACCTTCGAACTCTGTCGCAGGTACAGTTCCAGGCACTATCACTACGGACGCGACTGGAGTGGCTACGTTTAGCTTAACCTACCCGAAGACCAGTGCAATGTGGACCGTTGTTCGCATAAGGGGCACCACCGTTGTGCAGGGTTCAGATGCAGTAGGCGAGGTGCAGTTCCGCCTAGCCGCGCTGGAAAGCGATGCCGGAGCGTCGACTTGCAGATTGCCAAATTCTCAATTCAGCTTCTAAAGGCGAGAGCTTCCTTTTCGCTGTCAGTTAATAAAAGCCCCGGCTGGAAACAGCCGGGGCTTTTTAATTCTCTTCAACCGCAAACAGGCGACGGTGTTCACGGATGGCGTAGCGGTCGGTCATGCCGGCGATATAGTCGGCAACTGTACGGGCGCGCTCCGTCTCCTGGGAGGCGAATTGGGGCGGGAGCAGGCGAGGGTCATCCATGAATGCCCGGAACAGATCGCCGATGATGCGCTGGGATTTGGCGCTCACGCGCATAACGCGGTAATGGCGATAGAGATGGGTGCGCAAGAAGCTCTTGAGCTCCCGATTTAGCTCGTGCATCTCCGGACTGAACGCCACCAATGCCGGCGCATTGCGTACATCGGCGACGCTACCGGGGGCGCATTCCAGAATGTTGTGCTCTGTCTGCCTGATCAGATCGGTAACCAACGTCCCGATCATGCTGCGCACCGTTTCATGCACTACACGCCGCTCGGCGAGATTTGGGTAGGCCGCACGAACCTCATCCAAATGATGCGCGAACAGGCGTACCGAGGCGAGTTGATCCAGGGTCAGCAAGCCTGAACGCAGGCCGTCATCGACATCATGATTGTTGTAGGCAATCTCGTCGGCGAGGTTGGCGACCTGCGCTTCCAGGTTGGGCCGCTGATCGCTGAGGAAGCGTTCGCCCACATCGCCTAGTTGCAATGCATTCTCCTTGCTGCAGTGCTTGAGTATGCCTTCGCGCGTCTCAAAGCACAGATTGAGACCGTCAAACGCGGCATAGCGCTCTTCCAGCACGTCCACCACGCGCAACGACTGCAGGTTGTGTTCGAAACCGCCGTGATCCTTCATGCACTCGTTCAGCGCTTCCTGTCCGGCATGGCCGAACGGGGTATGGCCAAGATCGTGCGCCAGTGAAATAGCCTCAACCAGGTCCTCGTTCAGCGCCAGCCGTCGTGCGATGGAGCGGCCGATCTGGGCGACTTCGATGCTGTGGGTAAGACGGGTGCGGAACAGGTCACCTTCGTGGTTCACGAAGACCTGTGTCTTGTATTCGAGGCGGCGGAACGCGGCGGAGTGGATGATGCGGTCGCGGTCGCGCTGGAATTCACTGCGCCCTGTCGGCGCGGGCTCGGCGACCCGTCTGTCGCGGGCACTCTTGCTGACCGCATAGGGTGCGAGTTCAAGTTCAGGCACTGCAAGACTCCAGAGTCTGTTCCAGCAGTTCTTGCGGTACCTCGCCGGTCATCACCGCATGCCCCAGCTCCTTCAGCAGCACGAAGCGGATCTTGCCGTCCGCCACTTTCTTGTCCAACCCCATCAGGTCCAGATATTTTTCCGCACCCAGCTTGGGCGAGATGACGGGGAGTCCGCTCTGTTCGAACAGCTTGCGCACGCGCGCCACGTCCTGTGCATTCAGCCAGCCCAGTCGTTGCGACAGGTCAGCCGCCATGATCGTGCCGGCCGCCACGGCTTCGCCATGTAGCCATGCGCCATAGCCCATACCGTTCTCGATGGCGTGGCCGAAGGTATGGCCCAAGTTGAGCAGGGCTCGTTCGCCGCTCTCACGCTCGTCGTTGCCGACGACCTCGGCCTTGTTCCGGCAACTGCACGCGATGGCGTATTGCAGCGCTTCAGTGTCGCGCGCCAACAGCTTGCCCATATTCGCCTCCAGCCATTCAAGGAATGGCAGGTCGCGGATCAGCCCGTACTTGATGACCTCGGCGATACCGGCGCGCAATTCCTTGTCCGGCAGTGTACCGAGCACAGTGGTGTCGGCCAGAACCACGCGCGGCTGGTAGAAGGCACCGATCATGTTCTTGCCCAGCGGATGATTGATGCCGGTCTTGCCACCCACTGAAGAGTCGACCTGAGACAGCAAAGTGGTGGGGATCTGGATGAACGGCACACCGCGCAGATAGGTGGCCGCCGCGTAGCCGGTAATGTCGCCGATGACGCCGCCGCCCAGCGCGATGAGCGGGGTGCTGCGTTCGCTGCGTGCAGTCAGCAATGCATCGTAGATGATGTTCAGCGATTCCCCGGATTTGTACTGCTCGCCATCCGGCAGGATGACGGACTGGACTTGCACCCCGTTCGCGGCGAGTCCGTCACTCAACTGCTCAAGATACAGCGGGGCGACGGTGGTGTTGCTGATGATGATTGTCCGTTTGCGCGGGATGTGCGGCAACAGCAACTCGACTCGCGCCAGCAGACCGCTGCCAATGTGGATGGGATAGCTGCGTTCGGCCAATCCCACATTCAGTGTTTGCATCGTTCCCCCGACTTCTGCCATCGTTTCGTAGCCTTCCAATTTCTGCTGCAGCTTCTCGATCAATATCTGAACGCTCTGCTTGCCAGTATGCATGATCACATCCGCTGCTTCCGTATACAAGGGATCGCGCAGGTCATGCAGTTCCTGCAACTTGGCACGTGGGTTCTCGGTCTGCAGCAAGGGGCGATTCTGGTCGTGACGCGTTCGCTGCCACAGGTCGTGCACGCTGCTCTTCAGGTAGACCACCACGCCGTGCTGTTTCATCGCAGCGCGATTTTGCGGACTGAGGATTGCCCCGCCACCGGTAGCCAGCACGACATTGTCACTCTCAAGCAATTCCTGGATCACACCGCTTTCGCGCACTCTGAACCCGGCCTCCCCTTCCACGTCGAAGATGTGCGGGATGGTCACTCCTGTGCGGCGCTGTATCTCCTCGTCGCTGTCGATGAACTTCTTTCCCAGTTGCTTGGCAAGAAGTTTGCCGACGGTGGTTTTGCCCGCGCCCATCATGCCGACAAGAACGATATTGCCGGAATTGCGCTTGGTGTGGTGACTGCCTGTATTCATTCCGGAATTGTAGCGGAAAAACAATCCTGCAAAAAAGAAAGCCCGGCATTGCCGGGCTTTCTTTTTTCAGAAACTATCCTAGTTCATGCCAAGGCTTTCTTTGAGGATCTTGGGTGTGATGAACACCAGCAATTCCTTTTTGCCTTTGGCCACAGTGTTGGTTTTGAAAAGCCAACCCAAAATCGGCACATCGCCCAGCAGCGGGATCTGCTCCGTAGAATCCGTTGCATCCTGAGTGTAGACGCCACCGATCACAACCGTGCCGCCGTTGTCGACCAGCACCTGGGTCTCGACCTTCTTGGTGTTGATGCTGGGCACGCCGGAATAGATGTTGCCAACGGTGTCCTGGCTCACGCTGACTTTCATGCTGACATGGTCGTCCGGCGTGATCTGCGGCGTCACGGTAAGGCCGAGCACTGCTTTCTTGAATGCCACATTGGTGGCTCCGCTGCTGGTCGCCTGCAGATATGGCACCTCCACGCCGGACTCGATGGTCGCTTCGGTCTTATCTCCCGTCACGACGCGCGGACTTGCGATGTTCTTCGTGGTGCCGTCCAGCTCGGAAGCGTTCAATTCCAGAGTCAGCGTCTTGGTGGCGAGGGCATTGAACAGGGTCAGCGTAAGTCCGCCGGTCACGGATCCCGCGCTTGGCAGATTGACGCTGGTAGACAGGGCACCCCGTGTTCCGCCATAGATGGGGAAGCCGCCGCCCGCAACGCTGGTCTCGGGTCCGGCATAGCCCAGACGCCCGCCCAATGTGCGGTTGAAGGATTCGCCAGCCTCGACGAAGCGGGCTTCGATCATCACCTGTCTTACCGGGATATCGAGTTGCTTTATGAAATTGCGGATCTCGTCAAGGCGCGATGGAGTGTCCTGGACGAACAATGTGTTCGTTCGCAAATCGAAGACGGATGTGCCTCTCTTCGAAAGAAGGGCGGTGTCTTTTGATTTGAGCAACTTAGCCATGTCTGCCGCTTTGGCATAGCTCAGCTGGAAGTTCTCTATACGCAGTGGTTCCAACTCGGTGATTTCCTGACGAGCGGAGAAATCAAGCTTCTCTTTTGCCGCGATCTCTTCACGGGGCGCCACTTGGATCACGTTGCCGTTCTTGCGCATATCCAGACCCCTCGTCTGGAGGATGATATCGAGTGCCTGATCCCATGGCACATCCTTGAGACGCAGGGTCAGACTGCCGGAGACTGTGTCGCTGATGACCATATTCAAGCTGGTGAAATCGGCAATCACACTCAAAGCTTCACGGGTGGAGATGTTCTGGAAGTTGAGAGTGAGCTTCTCGCCCGCATAGCCCTGCTGATTTCCTTTCACCAGCTTGTTCGGGTCTTCCGCGACCGTCTTGATTTCGATGATGAATTTGTTGTCGGTTTGATACGCGGCATATTCCCACAGGCCTTTGGGTTCGATCACCAGACGCGCGTTCTCACCCTGACTGAACGCATCCACCACTTGGACCGGCGTGCCAAAATCGGTGACATCAAGCTTTCTCTGCAGGTTCTTGGGCAGATTGGTGCCCTGAAAATCCACAAAAAGTACCCGTCCCTGTTGCTTGATGTCGATACCGATATCAGTATCGGACAAATCAATCTGGACTCGCCCCTCACCATTCTTGCCGCGATGGAAATCGATATCTCGCAAACTGTGTTTCTGTACGCCAAGTTTGGCATCCGCAAAATGAGTCGCTACCGCTTCCCTGCTACCCTTTTTCTGGAAGGTGATCAGCAGGTTGTTCCCCTCGATCCGCGTTTCGTAACTTAGCATTTGCGAGAGGTTGATCACCAGACGGGTACGGCTGCCTGCCTGAACGATGTTGGCACTGCGAAGATCGCCCTCACCGAATTCCTGAGTCGATTTCCCCAAACCGTTCTCCGTGTTGGGGAAATCGAACGCGATGCGTGGCGGTGTGTTGATGGTGAAGGAAGCCGGCTGCCCGCCCGGCATCGATTTCATGGCTACAGTAACAACGACTTTGCCTCCCAATTCATTGCTGGCACTGATCGATTGGATGCTGTTAGCCTCGTCGCCGTCCTGAGCATGGGCTCCTAGCGCACACGCCAATAGGCCCATTGTTATCAATTGAACTACGACGCGAATCGGGTTGTTGAACTGTTTCATATCGTTACTCCTCATTGCTCAACCAGTTGCAGGATGCTTTCGCGTTCGGTCCAGTCCCCCGCACTATCCTGCACCATCTCTTTGATTTTTACTTCCGCTTCGGTTACCGAAGTGATCTGGCCAAAATTCTGGCCGATGTAATTTCCGGCTTTCACTCGGTACACTCTGCCTTCGCCGGAGCGGATCACGGCATGCCCGACGTTTCTTTGAGACAGGTAACCAACCATTTTCAGGCTTTCCAACGGGAAATCTTCGAGTTCCTCTTTCGGGCGATCGAGATTGGGCTGGTTCTGCCCGCCGCGGTTTGCCCCCCTTGCATCAGGCTTGCGGGGCTTGAAGGGGTCCGGCAACGCAGTGTCGTTCTCGTATGTAAACGGTTCATAAGGTTTGATATCGGGCGGAGGCTCCACCTTGCCGCGCATGTCTGCGCCCGCATTTTTGACGAAATCACGCAGATCCTGGAATTCCTCGCCCCCGCATCCGGCAAGCAATATGGTGATCAACAGTATCGAGTGTGAAGCTCTCATTTTTTCCTCGGCGCCTTTTTGTCGGGTTTGGCACTCGCCTTCTGGGCCGCCAACTCTTCTTCATCCAGGTATCGATATGTCTTTGCAACCGCATCCATAGTCAATATCCCGCTGGCACTTGGGCTCACACTGATGTTGTTGAGCGTTACGATACGCGGCAGTTGCGAGATATCACTGGCGAATTTTCCCAAGTCGTCATAACTTCCCGAGACCTTAAGTGAAATCGGCTGCTCGGTAAACACTCCAGTTGCAACTTCGTTGCCCGGCTTGAACAACTCGAACTGCAGGCCCCGTCCCAAGCCGGCCTGGTTGATGTCGGTCAGCAGAGCATCCATCTCCGACTTGCTTGGCAACTGCTTAAGCAGCGCGCCGAATGATTGTTGTGTATCGATCAGTTGCTTTTTGATGATGTCCAGGTTGATCGCCTGACGCTTCTTGGCCAGATAGGTGTCTCTGAGCTTATCCTCTTCCTGGCGCACCATCTTCAAGCTTTCCCACTGGCCCTTCCAGTCGAATACCGCGCCGATGGCGACCACAGCGATCAGCATGCTAAGGAAAGCGGCGATCTTGATGAGCCAGGGCCAGCTTCCGGGCGTCTTGGGATCGATATTTTTCAGTTCTTCAAGAAAATTCATCGTCTCTCCTAGCCTTTTGCGCCTTGAGGGGCGGCCTGTTTGGTCAGGTTGAAATAGAGAGAGAACTCGCTCATCCGAGTACTGCCCGTTGTCGTCGAATGGATCTCGATCAACGTCGGCGTATCCAGCCAGGGTGAATCCTCGATCGATCGCATCAGTGTTGATACGCGGGCATTGGATTGTGCGTATCCGACCACGCTGATCTTATAGCCGGTCTGCTTTACGCTTTTCAGATAGACACCGTCCGGCAGGATGCGCAACATCTGGTCCAGCAGATGGACCACATCTGATCGTGTGCTCTGCAAATTTTCAACCACTGTCTTTCTGGCTAACAGCGACTGTGTCTGCTCGCGCAGTTTCTTGATCTCATCTATCTGCTTGTCCAGTACCTGTATCTCCTGGTTCAGATAGGCATTGCGGCGTTGCTGATATGAGATCTGCGTGCTGATTGCCACGTGCACGAAACCGACAACCAAAGCGCCCAGCACCAATGAAATGGCGCTCAGCACTATGAATTGAACTTGCTTTGCCTTTCGTTTCTCTGCGCGATGGGGTAAAAGGTTTACACGTATCATGATGGATCGAACCTCCGCATCGCCAAGCCGCATGCAACCATCAGTGCCGGCGCATCCATCTGCAACTGTCGCGGCTTGATACGGCTGGAAAGTGTCATCAATTCGAAGGGGTTAGCCACCAAGGTGCTGACCTGCGTCCGCGTCGCAACCGCCTCGTCAAGCCCGGGCAACGCTGCGCAACCTCCGGCAAGTACAACGTAATTTACTTCGTTATATTGAGTGGATGTGAAGAAGAACTGCAACGCGCGCGAGACTTCCATGGCGATATTCTCGCGGAACGGTGACAGCACATCGCTTTCGTAATTCTCCGGCAGCCCGCCATTGCGCTTGGCCGACTCTGCCTCTTCGGAAGACAATCCAAACACGCTCTGGATCTGTTGCGTGAGCTGGATACCGCCGACCTGCTGATCGCGCATGTAAACAGATTGCCCGTTGCGCAACACGTTCACATTCATCACATACGCTCCGATGTCGACCAACGCGATGCACTGGTCTGCCGCGCCACCGGGGAGCTGGGACCGGATCATCTCGAAAGCCGCCTCGGCTGCATACGGTTCAACATCCACCACGATCGCTTTCAGGCCGGCGGTCTGCGCAGCCGCCACGCGGTCTTCCACGTTCGCCTTGCGTGATGCAGCCAGCAACACTTCGACTTCGTCGGGGTTGTTCGGCGCGGGGCCGATCACCTGAAAGTCAAGGTTGACTTCCTCCAGCGCAAAGGGGATGTACTGGTTCGCTTCCGTCTCGACCTGATATTCCAGGTCATCCTCGCGCAGGCCAGCAGGCAGCAGGATCTTCTTGCTGATCACAGCAGCGGCGGGCAATGCCAAGCTGACATTTCTGATGCGCGAACCCAGGCGTTTCCAGGCGCGCTTCACCGTATCCGACACTGCATCGAGATTGTTGATGTTGCCGTCGCTCACCGCATCCGCGGGTAGCGCCTCGATCGAATAGCGTTCGACCACGAATCCGTTCTTCTTCGGCGCTTCGCTCAGCTCCACCATCTTTACTGAGGACGAACTGATATCCACCCCGATCAATGGTGGCGTTGAAGTGCTCAGAAAGTCTAACGGGATATCAAAATTTCCTTTGATCATAGGCTGGTTAGCGCTTTTTCGTACAAAGTGGTTTAAATCCTAGCAATAACTCTCGCGGGTGTAAAGTTTTTTCTATGTTATCGAAATTTCGGCTTCAGACGATATAATCGCCCAATAATTTTCAGACTTGCGCCATGACCTCTCGCTGGTGGTTCTACCCTGCCCTTGCTGTACTCGCTCTTCCGCTGTTGCCGATCCTGCTGCTCGTCTTCGCCGCGATCATTACATATCCGACTTTGCCCACGCTGGAGACGCTGACCGACTACCGCCCCAAGATGCCGTTGCGCGTGTTCAGCGCCGAAGGGACGCTGATCGGCGAGTTCGGCGAAGAACGCCGCGAACTGGTGCGCATCGAGGATGTTCCGGAACTGATGAAGAAAGCCATCCTCGCCGCGGAAGACGACCGATTCTACGAACATGGCGGTGTCGACTACATCGGCGTGTTGCGCGCAGCCTACTCCAACTTCACTTCGGGCGGGGTAAAGCAGGGCGCCAGCACGATCACCATGCAAGTCGCGCGCAATTTCTTCCTTTCCAAGGAAAAGACGCTGACGCGCAAGTTCAACGAGATGTTGCTCTCCTTCAAGATCGAGCACAATCTGAGCAAGGACGAGATCCTGCAGTTGTACGTCAATCACATCTATCTCGGCCAGCGCTCCTACGGTTTTGCTTCAGCCGCCCAGATCTATTATGCCAAGACACTAAACCAGCTGACATTGTCGGAGATGGCCATGCTGGCCGGTCTGCCGAAGGCGCCAGCCGCTTTCAATCCGGTGGTGAATCCGGAACGTGCCAAAGTGCGCCAGATGTACATCCTTCGCCGCATGCATGATCTTCGCTATATCACGCAGGAAGAGCTGGATCTTGCCTTGAACGAGCCGCTCGAGACCAAACAAGTGGCCCACAGGCAGACGTTCGCGGTCAACGCAAGCTTTGTGGCGGAAATGGCTCGGCAAGAGATGTATGACCGCTTTCAGGAAGACGCTTATACACAGGGATACAGCGTCTACACCACCATCCGCGCCCAGGATCAGGCAGCCGCCTACGCCTCACTGCGTAAAGGCGTGCTGGAGTACGACCAGCGCCACGGCTATCGCGGGCCGGAGGGCTATGTGGACCTCAAGAAGAACAATACCGATGAACTTCTGGAGGAAGCGCTGGAAGACGTTCCGGACAGCGAGGATCTCATCCCGGCCGTAGTTCAATCGATCAACCCCAAAGGCATACGCGCTTACTGCAAGAACGGGCAGGTCGTCGAGATCCGCGGCGAAGGCCTGCGTTTCGCCCAGCAGACGCTCGGGGAGAAGCTCGCGCTGAACCGTCGTATCCGCGTCGGCTCCCTGATCCGCGTGTACAAGAACCCGCAGGACTTCTGGGAGATCACCCAGGTTCCACAGGCCGAAGCCGCCTTCGTGTCGGCGAACCCGCGCGACGGTGCGATCTTCGCGCTGGTCGGTGGTTTTGACTTCTACCGCAACCAGTTCAACCATGTCACCCAGGCATGGCGCCAGCCCGGATCCAGCTTCAAGCCTTTCATCTATTCCGCCGCCCTCGAAAAGGGATTCACACCGGCTTCCGTCATCAATGATGCACCGCTGGTCATCGACCTCGCCCAGACCGGTGAAGAACTGTGGCAACCGAAGAACTTTGACGGCGAATTTTCCGGCCCGATGCGCATGCGCCAGGGACTGACGCGCTCCAAGAACCTCGTCTCCATCCGCATCCTGCAGGCCATCGGTCTGGACTACGCGCAGGATTACGTCACCAAGTTCGGTTTCGAGAAACAAAAAATCGGCGCCTATCTCACCATGGCGCTGGGCGCTGGTTCGGTCACCCCGATGCAACTGATGGGCGGCTACGCCGTCTTTGCCAACGGCGGCTATCGCGTCTCGCCATACTTCATCCAGCGCATCGAGGACGGTCAGGGCAACATCATCGCGCAAGCGGCTCCGGTGATCGCCGGCGAGAACGCAGAGCAGGTCATCGATGTGCGCAACGCCTTCACCATGGTCAACATGATGCAGGACGTGGTGAAGCACGGCACCGCGATGAAGGCGATGGAGCTTGGCCGCCAGGATCTCGCCGGCAAGACCGGCACCACCAGCGATTCCATGGATGCCTGGTTTGCCGGATTCCATCCCACTCTGGTCGCCGTCACATGGCTGGGCTACGACAATCCGCAAAGCCTGGGTGAGAAGGAGACCGGTGGCGGTGCAGCTTTGCCTATCTGGATGGGCTACATGGGTCAAATATTGAAAGGTGTCCCGGAAGTCGTATACACCATGCCTGAGCACGTCATCACCGCCCGCATCAACGACAACGGCTTGCGCGATCCCAACGGGAACCGCATCGAATATTTCTACGAGGAGAACCCGCCGCCCGAACAGGGCGACGTGGTGCCGGAAGAGAACAAACCCGCCGACACTGTAAACGACCAGCTTTTCTGATGAGCAAGCCAAACCTGCAACGCCGCGACCTGATGCGCGAACAACTGGCACACCAGGCCGCCAAACTGATGGCCGAGGACGGCATCACCGACCACGCCATGGCGAAACTCAAGGCAGCCCGCCAACTCGGTGCGGCAGACACCCAGCACCTGCCCAGCAATCAGGAAGTGGATGACGCGCTGCTCAGCTACAGAGCGCTCTACCAGAGCGATAGTCATCCGGAATGCCTGCAACTGCTGCGCGAAGAAGCACTGGCCGCCATGCAGATGCTTGAGCAGTTCCACCCCTATCTCACCGGTTCGGTACTGAATGGCAAAGCTGACGAAGAATCCGATATCAACCTGATGCTATTCAGTGATGATGCCAAAGCCGTGCTGCTGTTCCTGCTCAAATCCAATGTTGAATTCGAAGATGGCGAATGGCGAGTCCGCATCAACGGCAGGGAAGAAGCGGTGCCCAGCTATACGCTGACCGTCGAATCCGGTGTACAGATACACCTCATCGTCCTGCCTGAAAATGCGCGCCACAGCGGTAGCCGACATCCGGATACCCACGCGAATATCGCCGCAGTTGAAGCGCTGCTGGCTGAATGAACGTTATTTGCTTGTCAACGGACGTCCTCGATCTGCGGTAGCCAACGATAGCTGCGCTACCGTTCAACACGAAACAGGGATGACCATCCGCCGGTCATTCTTGCGCGTTAAGAGAGCGGCTGACATTGCGCCTGCCGCGTCTCCCTATTTTTTCAACCAGCGTGCCGCATCCAGCGCAAAGTAAGTCAGGATACCGTCCGCGCCGGCGCGTTTGAACGCCAGCAGTGACTCCAGTACGCAAGCCTCTTCGTTCAGCCAGCCGTTCTGCGCGGCGGCTTTCAGCATCGCGTATTCGCCGCTCACCTGATAGACGAAGGTCGGTGCCTTGAACTCGTCTTTCACGCGCCGCACGATGTCGAGATAGGGCATGCCGGGTTTGACCATCACCATGTCGGCGCCTTCTTGCAGGTCAAGACCGACTTCCCACAGCGCCTCGTCCGAATTGGCGGGATCCATCTGGTAAGTGTATTTGTTGCCCTTGCCCAGATTTCCGCTGGAACCTACCGCATCGCGGAACGGACCGTAGAAGCTGGAGGCGTATTTGGCCGAGTAGGCCATGATGCGGGTATGGATGCGATTGTGCTCGTCCAGCGCGGCGCGCACAGCGCCGATGCGTCCGTCCATCATGTCCGAAGGCGCGACGATGTCGGCACCGGCTGCTGCATGGGTCTGCGCCTGACGGGTCAACACGGCGATGGTCTCGTCGTTGAGCACGTAGCCGCTGTCGTCGATGAGGCCGTCCTGACCATGTATCGTGTAAGGATCGAGCGCAACGTCTGTCATCACACCCAGTTCGGGAAAGTTTTTCTTGAGTTCGGCCACCACGCGCGGCACGAGTCCTTTCGGGTTGTAGGCTTCCTCGGCTCCCAGACTTTTCAACGGGGTATCGATCACCGGAAATATCGCCATGACCGGAATGCCCAGCTTGACGCATTGTTCGGCGTCCTTGAGCAGCAAGTCCAGAGTCTTGCGCTGTACCCCCGGCATAGACTTCACATCCTCGACCTTGTTGCTGCCCTCGAGCACGAAGACGGGGTAGATAAAGTCTGACGGAGTGAGTATATGCTCTCGCATCAAGTCCCGAGAGAACTGGTCTCGGCGCATACGGCGCATTCTGGAATGGGGATATTTTCCGAGTATCTGCATGGTTATTCCTAAAAAATTTGAACCCTCTGGAACTATTTTCGCATAGTCCCGTCTGAACATCCGAGTAGCGAAAGCTGCTTCCCGTTTCTCCTCCCTGAGCGGGTGTCTTTACCCTGTAAAGACTTTATGCCCCTGACCTCCCCCTTTGGTTCAGGGGCGTTTTTTTGCCCATAAAATCCAAATGGCGTCGCCATACGGCGTTGCCCTCGGAAAACCTTGCTTGCATACTGCATGTATGCGGCGCGGCGGTTTTCCTGCGGGCGCCTTGTCTGGCTTAGCCATTTGAATTTTCTACTTCGGCAGCGAGCCAGCTTGCGATCACTCTTTCCGCTTCATCCGTTCCCAGTTTTTTCAGACTGGAGAAAAGTTGCACCGTGCATTGAGGGAAATGTTCTGCCAGAAACTCTTTGACCTCGCGCAAGGTCTTGGTGGATTCCTGGCGGCTGAGTTTGTCCGATTTGGTGAGCAGAATATGGATGGGCTTGCCGGTCGGTGCGAACCAGCCCAGCATGCCTTGGTCACGGTCGGTCAGCGGGTGCCTTGCGTCCATGATCACCACCAGACCGGCCAATTCCTCGCGGGTCTGCAGATACTCGCTCAGCAGGTGCTCCCAATGTGCCTGCACGTCGGGCGGCACTTTGGCATAACCATAGCCGGGCAGATCGACCAGATAGTTGTTTTTGCCCAGCGAAAAATAATTCAGGTGCTGCGTACGTCCAGGCGTCTTGCTGGTGTAGGCCAGCCGCGTGTGGTTGGCCAGCGTGTTGATGGCGCTCGACTTGCCCGCATTGGAACGGCCGACGAAGGCGACTTCCTTGCCGCCGTGCAGCGGCAAGTCTTTCATGTGATTGACGGTTGTATAAAACTCGGCCTGCGAGAAGAGTCCCATTATTTCCAGGCCGCGAAGATCTTGTCGGCCGCAGCGATAGTCGCTGCGATGTCGGCATCCGTATGCGCTGCCGAGACGAAGCCCGCCTCGAACGCGGACGGCGCCAGATACACACCTTCGGCCAGCATGGCATGGAAGAAGCGGTTGAACGCAGCCTTGTCGCTCGCCATCACTTCGGCATAGGAAGTCGGGACGTTCGCGCTGAAATACAGGCCGAACATGCTGCCGATGGATTGGGCGCTGAACGGGATGCCGTGTTTCTTTGCGCTCGCGCTGATGCCTTCGGTCATCTGCTTCGCGAGTTGCGTGAGGCGTTCGTAGAAACCGGGAGCTTGCACCAGTTTCAGCGTAGTCAGTCCTGCCGCCACCGCCACCGGATTGCCGGACAACGTACCAGCCTGGTACACGGCACCTAGCGGAGCCAGACATTGCATGATGTCGCGGCGACCGCCGAAAGCAGCGGCAGGCAGGCCGCCACCCATCACTTTGCCCAACGTGATCAGGTCCGGCTTGATGCCGTAATAACCGTGTGCGCCCTGAAGACCGACGCGGAAACCGGACATCACTTCGTCCAGGATCAGCACTGCGCCGTGCTTGGTGCACAGCTTACGCATCGCGTCGAGGAACTCTCGCTTGGGGAGAATGAGGTTCATGTTGCCAGCGACGGGTTCGACGATCACTGCGGCGATCTCGTCGCCGTATTCGGCAAAGGCTTTTTCCAGACCGGCTGCATCGTTGTAATCCAGCACCGTCGTCAGCGCGGCGATCTCGGCGGGTACGCCGGAAGAACTCGGCTGGCCGAACGTGAGCGCGCCGGAACCGGCTTTGACCAGCAAGCCGTCGGAATGACCGTGGTAGCAGCCTTCGAACTTGATGATGCGCGAACGCCCGGTGAAGCCGCGCGCCAGACGGATCGCAGTCATGGTCGCTTCGGTGCCGGAACTGACCAGTCGCACCATTTCGAGAGAAGGCAATATCTTGCACAGCGTCTCAGCGATCTCCAGTTCGGAAGCCGTCGGTGCGCCAAAACCCAGACCTTCGGCAGCGGCGGCCTGCACGGCCTTGACCACTTCGGGATGGCAATGGCCGACGATCATCGGACCCCAAGAATTCACGTAATCGATGTAGCGCTTGTCGTCCGCATCCCACACATAGGCACCCTTGCCGCGCTTGAAGAACAGCGGCGTGCCGCCGACCGACTTGAACGCGCGCACCGGCGAGTTCACGCCGCCGGGGATGAGTTTCTGGGATTGGTCGAAGAGTTCCTGGTTATGCGATGTCATTCTGTTCTGCCTTGCCTGAATAGATTGGAAAATTCCCTTGCTGCCTGCTCGATGTCTGCCGCGCCCCACAACGCGGTGATCACCGCCAGCGCATCCGCGCCCGCTTCGACTAATGCCGCACCGTTCTGTAGCGTGATGCCGCCGATCGCGACGATGGGCACATTCAATTCGCCACGAACTGAGCGGAGCAACTGCACATCGGCTTTCACCGCCTCCGGTTTGACGCTCGACGGGAAGAACGCGCCGAATGCCACGTAATCGGCACCGTCGCGCGCCGCTTCCAACGCCAGTGGAGCGCGATTATAGCAAGACACGCCGATGATCCCCGCATTGCCCAAAACAGCCCGGGCAGCAGTGACACTGCCATCTTCGCCGCCGACATGGACACCGTCCGCACCGACCTGCGCGGCCAATTGCACGTCGTCATTCACGATGAGGGCGGTATCGAACTCGCGGGTGAGTTGGCGCAAAGCCAGCGCCTGCTGCACCCTCAATGCCGTGTTGGCTGATTTGTTGCGGTATTGCAGCACTTGCGCGCCGCCCTGTAATGCCTGCCTGACCTTGCGTAACAGTTCCGCCGTATCGGTTTCATCCGGCGTGATGGCGTACAGACCTTTAATGACGGGTCTCTTCGCCGACATCGTCTTCATCGCGCGCCCAGAACAAACGATCCGGGATGTGCTGTCCCATGCCGGGACGGAAGCCGTATTTGAGCGCTTCCCAAGTGTATTCCTGCGCTTCGTGCACCGCTTCCTCGATCGGCAGACCGTTGGCCAGCAGCGCCGCGATGGCCGAGGCCAGCGTGCAGCCGGAGCCGTGGTAGATGCCCGGCAGGCGCGGCCAGTTGTCGCTGCGGATCAGCCCGCGTTCGCCATACAGATTGTTGATGACCTTGGGGGTGTTCTCGTGCGTGCCGGTGATGAGCACGTATTCGCAACCAAATTGCAGGATACGTTTGGAACATTCAGCCAAAGTAGGATCATCGGCTTCGTTGTCCTCGTCCTGCACCAGACGGCGCGCTTCCATGCTGTTCGGGGTGAGGATAGTGGTCTGCGGCAGCAACAGTTCGCGCAAAGCATCCAGCATGTCCTCGTTGGCCAGCTCGTCGCCGCGGCCAGAAGCCAGCACGGGGTCGAACACCAGCGGGATATCGGGATAGTCGGAGATGATCTCGGCGATGACGGCGATGTTCTCGACGCTGCCGAGCAGGCCGATCTTGAACGCCGCGACCGGCATGTCTTCCAGCACCGCGCGCGCCTGATCCGCCACCCAGTCGGCATCCACCGGCTGCACGTCATCGACGCCGCTGGTGTCCTGCACGGTGATACCGGTGACCACGGCCAGCGGATGACAGCCCATGCTGGCGATGGTCAGGATGTCGGCCTGCATGCCCGCGCCGCAACTGGGATCGGTGGCCGCGAAGGTGAGAACGATGGGTGGAACGTCGGACATGATGGATGGGCGGCCTGCTTTGATTGACGAGAGCCGATTTTACCCGAATCCGGCCTTAAGCGCGCCCGCTGAGGTGGTTGGCGATGCGGGTGAATTCGGCCACGCCCAGATTCTCGGCGCGCAACTGCGCATCGATGCTTAGCCCGGCCAGATCAGCTTCTGTGAGCCAGGCCTTGAGCGTGTTGCGCAGGGTCTTGCGCCGCTGGCCGAAGGCGGCGGAGACCACCTGTGCGTACAACGTCTCGTCCTTCACCTCGATCTTGTCCGCGGGAATGGGAATCATGCGCACGATGGCGGAATCGACCTTGGGTGCAGGGCGGAACGACTCGGGCGGCACATCGAGCAGTTTCTCCATGTAGAAACGGTATTGCAGCATCACCGACAAGCGCCCGTAAGCCGCTGTGGAAGGATCGGCCACCATGCGTTCGACCACTTCGTTCTGCAACATGAAATGCATGTCGGTGATGCGCGCGACATAGTCGGCGAAATGGAACAGAAGCGGCGACGAGATGTTGTAGGGCAGGTTACCGACGATGCGCAGCGGCGTGCCCAGCGTGGCGAAATCGAACTTCAGCGCATCGCCTTCATGGATGACGATCCTGTCCTGCGGGTAATCGGTTTTCAGACGCGCGATGATGTCGCGGTCGATCTCGACCACATGCAGCTTGTTCAATTGCTTCAGCAGCGGGCGCGTCAGCGCACCGAGGCCGGGGCCGATCTCAACCATGTTGTCGTCAGCTTCGGGACGGATGGCGCGCACGATGTCGGCGATGATGTTCTGGTCGACCAAGAAGTTCTGTCCAAAACGCTTTTTGGCTTCATGGCCCATTTCAATATATCCAAAAAGCGTTTCGGTGAAGACTCATACGCGCAGCGTGTGATGTCGGAACCAAAGCTTCATCAATGTTATGCCCGTTCATGTCGCACCATATCTTCTGCGACCTTGATCGCCTCCAGCAAACTGCCGACATTGGCCTTGCCCGTACCCGCCAGTTCCAGCGCGGTGCCGTGATCGACCGAAGTGCGGATGAAGGGCAAGCCCAGCGTGATGTTGACGCCCTCGCCGAAGCTGGCGTGCTTGAGTACCGGTAAGCCCTGGTCGTGGTACATAGTCAGCACGGCATCGCATTCCTTCAGGCGGTGTGCGGCAAACAGCGTGTCGGCGGGGATCGGCGCGCTCACGTTGAAACCTTCGGCGCGCAGCTTGTCCAGCACCGGTATCATCACTTCGATCTCTTCACGCCCGAGATGACCGCCTTCGCCTGCATGCGGATTCAGGCCCGCCACCAGGATGCGCGGCTTGGCGATGCCGAAACGGCGTTGCAGGTCGCGCTGCAGAATGCGCAGTATTTCTTCCAGCAGGGGTTGCGTGATGGCATCGGCCACTTCGCGCAACGGCAAATGGGTGGTCGCCAGCGCGACGCGCATGCCACCTCCGGCCAGCATCATCACCACCAGCGGTGTACTCGTCTGTTCGGCAAGGAATTCGGTGTGACCGGTGAAGGGAATACCCGCGTCATTGATGACGCCCTTGTGCACTGGCGCAGTGACCATACCTGCGAATTCGCCGGACAAGCAGCCCTGCAAGGCACGGCGCAATGTCTCAAGCACATAAGCTGCATTTTCGCTATCCAGCTTCCCGGCTTGCACCGGATGCCGCGCAGGAACATGCAACACGCTCAGTTTTCCAGCCGCTGTCGGAATGTCGGGAGAGTATTCGTGCAGAACGACCTCGATACCTAGCTGGGCTGCACGCTGCTGCAGCAACGCCTTGTCGGCGATCACCACCAGCGGCGACCCATGCCCCACGAGTTGCAGGCAAAGATCGGGGCCTATGCCTGCGGGTTCGCCTGCGGTGACGACAAGCGGGCGCGGTGTCACTTGGTGTTGCGGTATTCGATGAAGGCGCGGTCGCGCAGTTGGCGCAGCCAGTCCTGGAAGGCCTCGTCCGACTTGAAGGTGCGGATCGCAGTCCGGGCGCGCTGGCGTTTCTGTTCCACACTCACGTCGGTATTGCGGCGTTCCAGCACCTGAATGAGGTGCCAGCCAAAGCCGGACTGCACCAGACCGCTCACCTGGCCGACTTTCAGGGAATCCATGCCGCCTTCGAACTCCGGCACCGTTTCACCGGGCGACAGCCAGCCAAGATCGCCGCCCTGCGACGCGCTACCATCCTCGGAGTGCAGGCGGGCCTGCTCGGCGAAATCGGCTCCCTTGTCGATACGCTGCTTGATCTCCTGCAGGCGCTCTTTAGCTTCGTTCTCGGACACCAGCTCGCTGGTCTTGATCAGGATATGGCGCGCGTGGGTCTGCATGATGACGACCGGCGTGTCCTTGCTGCGGCGATCCAGCAGTTTGACGATGTGGAAACCGTTGGGACTGCGCAGGATGGGACTCACTTCTCCCGGCTTCATCTTCTGCAACGATTCGGCGAACAGCGGCGGCAGACGGTCTGCCGGACGCCAGCCGATCTCGCCGCCCTTGAGCGCATCCTGTGCGTCGGAGAAACCTGCCGCCACCTGTGCGAACGACTCGCCGGCGCGTAATTTGGCCAGCGCCTGCTCGGCACGTGTGCGATAGGTCTGTATCTTGTCGGCACTGGCCTGCTCGGGAACGACGATCAAGATGTGAGCCAGTTGCAGCTCTTCGCCCTTGCCTTCCTGGCGTTCCTGGTTGCTCAGATAGTTGTCGACGTCGTTCTCGCTGATAACCAGCTTGCTGTCGACTTCGCGTTCACGCAGGCGCACCGAGATCATCTCGGTGCGGATCTCCTCGCGAAAATCCTTGAAGATGGTTCCTTCCTGCTCCAGCTTGGCACGGAACGCGGCCACCGAGGGAAACTTGTTCTGCTGCGCGATGCGCAGGATGGTCTTGTCCAGTTGCGCATCGTCGACGCGCATGCCGCTCTCCTTGGCGAACTGTGCCTGCAGTTTCTCGATGATCATGCGTTCCTGCACCTGCCGCTCCAGAATGTTACGGTCGGGCAGGGCGGTCTTTTGCTTCAGCAGCATCCTGGTGACGCTGGCAACGCGCTCGTCCAGCTCTCTGCGGGTGATGACGTCATCGTTGACGATCACTTCGACGCGGTCGATGGGAACAGGCTGCTTCTGCGGCTCTGCCGCGGAAGCGATGGCAGTGCAGGTAACCAAGGATGCAACGAAGAATATTCTCAGCATTTTCTCTTTCAGTTTTCGTTCAATCAACGCAACCCTTCCTCAGGCTGCTCGGCAGGGATACTGTTCAGTTTGGTATAGCCGGACACGCTGCTGCGCAGGGCGTCGAGCGGGTCGGACCCGATACGCACCAGGTCGTTCAATTCCAGCTGCAAAAAGACTCCGGTGGACCGCTCGCGGGTAGCAGATGTGAAGCTCTGCGCCACAAAGCGCATCGCCCAGCAGGCCTGATTATACTCAAGCCCTGCCAGCGCTTCCAAAGAACGATGGTCCTGCAGCGAATAGTTGAGGCGCGCCACCCCGTGCCAGCGCGCGAACAGCGGCCATTGCGCGGAGACATCTGCCTGGCGCAGGGTATTGCGGGTGAAGCGATAGCCGAGATTGAGCAGCTTGCCCGGCTCTGGCTTGTAGCGGGCCATCGTGTAATACGATTCGGTATGCGACTGGTTGGGGTTGTACTGGAACAGGCTGTCCAGCGTCCAGGCTTTGCTCACCCTGCCGCCGATGCTCAACAGGATGTCTGATCGGCTGGTGTTGGTGTTGCCTGTGGTCGCCACCAGATTCACGCGCGGCGCGGTGAAGCTGAAACGTTCGCCCACCATCACGCGCAACCGCTCGCTGCCGTCGTCCGCATCGATTGCCCGTGAAGTCAGCGCGAGCGTGGCCATGTTGGCGTCACCCACGCGGTCACTACCGAAAAAGCGGTTCTCGGTGAATATCTGTCCAAAGTTGAAGGGAGCTTGTGCCGAGTCGAAATTGGGCAACAGACTCTGGTCGCGATAGGGCACGTAAACATAGTACAGGCGCGGCTCCAAGGTCTGGATATAGCCGTTACCCAGGAAAGAATCGTCGCGTTCGAACACCATGCCGGCATCCGTACTGAAAATCGGCAAAGTGCGCGAGGCGTCGGGCAGGGAATTAGTGTTGTTCAATCCCATCCGGTATTGAGTGTGATGTACACCAACCTTGGGTGTCATGTAATAACCCAGATCGTTCAATAGCGGATAGCTGATCGAGGGATAGACGACCAGCCGCTGTGCATTGATCGATGTGTCATGGCGAAAATCGACATACTCTCCGGCAACCGTCATATTCGCATCCGCCAACGTATTCTGCGTATTCAGATTGATTTGCGGCTGGCGGCGATACGGCAGTTTCACGGGCGCCAGCGGATCCTGCAGTGTCTGGTAGCGCTGCACCCGAGCCGAAGCATTCCACCATCCGGACCCGTAAGCCAGCGCACCTTCGCGCAACAGATTGGTTTGCGATGTCCCGCTTACCAGAGTCGACAGATCCCGGAAATATTCATCATCCGATACGCGATTGAACTTGAGTGTTGCTCCCACCCCGCCGCCAAGCATCTGTGAATGCGTCAAAGCCTCGTAGTGGCGCTGTGTTTTGTTCACACGGTCATACGACAGCACCTCGTAATGGATCTCGCCAAAATACGACGGGTTCATATAGCGGAACTCATTGTTGAACTGCGTCCCGCGCCTTGCGATCATGCGCGGAGCGATGGTTGCATCAAAATTTGGCGCGATGTTCCAGTAGTACGGCAAAGTCATCTCGGCGCCGCCCTTGTTGGTGCTTCCAAATGTCGGCCCCAGGAAGCCTGAACGACGATTATTGTTCAGTGCGAAGTCCATCCAGGGCGTGTAAAGGATGGGTACGCCCTTGAACTCGACCCGCGTATGATGCCCGACACCGACTTGGGTCGTCCGATCGATATCCAGACGGCTCATGCGCAACAGCCAGTCGTCATTTCCAGCCGGGCAAGTGGTATAGGTCGCATCCTCAAAGACGTAATTCATCTTGCCCGCGATCTGCACTCTTTCGGCCGCGCCGCGGGCGTGGTTCTCGCTGAATTCGAACTGCGGCTGCAGCATCTCCCCGAGATAGGTATCGAGATTCAGATTCAGCACCGGTCCGCTGACTACCGAACCGGGCTGCTGGATGCGGACATCCCCCACCGCCAGCACGTCCTTGCTTACCTGGCCGTAGACCAGATGCCCGGCGCTGATGACCTGCCTGCCCTGACGCAACTCGACATTGCCGTTCGCTTCCAGTTGATCGTCCTTCTTGGCTTCCACATGCTGCGCACTGATGAAAGCTGCCGCCCCCTCTGAGGGCGGAGGTGTCTTTTTGAAGGTGCGATCCAGCTTCAGCGGCAGTGGCGCATCTTCGGCAAAGCCGAATAGCGGAAATGTCCCCAGCAGAATGAAGATGATTGGACGAAAGCGGAAACGCATGGTGCGGAGCGGATAAATTAAGGTGCTAAAATCGCACAAATTCACCATTAAGGCAATCAAATGCAGCGCCAAAAACAGCTAACTGACTGGCTTTCGAGCCTGTACCCGAACGCAACGTTCACGATCGCACCCGCATCCGCCGATGCCAGCTTCCGCCGCTACTTCCGCGCCACCTTTGCCGATGGAACAACCAGAGTGGTGATGGATGCCCCGCCCCAACATGAGGATTGCAAGCCTTTTCTGCATGTAGGCAAGCTGTTTGAAGATGCCGGAACTCATGTACCTCATGTGTATGCGCAAGACTTGGCACAGGGCTTCCTGCTGCTGTCCGACCTCGGCAACACCACCTATTTGCAGGCTTTGACCAAAGACAGCGCGCGCAAACTCTACGAAGCTGCGACCGACGCGCTGATCAAGATCCAGCTCGCCTCGAAGAAGGAAGAACTGCCTCCCTACGACGAAGCGCTGCTGCGCCGTGAGTTGAACCTGTTTCCCGAGTGGTACATCGCAAAACACCTGGGCGTATCGCTCAGCGACAAGCAAAAAGCCAAACTGGATGAAGTGTTCGCCCGCATCTTGCGCAACAACCTCGCCCAACCCTGTGTATATGTTCATCGCGACTACCACTCGCGCAATCTGATGGTGACTGAGGAGAACAACCCGGGCATCATCGATTTCCAGGACGCCGTCTACGGCCCCATCACCTACGATCTCGCCTCCCTGTTCAAGGATGCCTATATCCGCTGGGAGGAGGAGGAAGTCATGGACTGGCTCATCCGCCATTGGGAAAAGGCGCGTGCCGCAGGCCTGCCGATACGCGAGGATTTCGGCGAGTTCTACCGCGACTACGAGATGATGGGCGCGCAGCGCCACATCAAGGTGCTGGGCATCTTCGCGCGCCTGTACCACCGTGACGGCAAGGACGGCTACCTCAAGGACATGCCGCTGGTGATGGAATATCTGCGCAAGGCCTGCGAGCGTTATATCGACCTCAAGCCCCTGCATAACCTGCTGATCGAACTGGATCAGCATGCGGCCAAGGCCGGAGCCTCCACTTGAGAGCGATGATACTGGCCGCCGGGCGCGGCGAACGCATGCGCCCGCTCACCGACCACACGCCCAAGCCGCTGTTGCAAGCGGGCGGCAAGCCGCTCATCGTTTGGCATATCGAGCGCTTGGTGCGTGCAGGCATCACCGATCTGGTCATCAATCACGCTCACCTCGGCAAACAGATTGAACAGGCTTTGGGCGACGGCAGCCGGTTTGGCGCACGCATCCGCTATTCGGACGAGGGCACCGCGCTGGAAACGGCAGGAGGCATCGCATTCGCCATGCACCTGCTCGGCGAGCAGCCGTTCGCGGTGGTCAACGGCGACATCTGGTGCGACTTCGATTTCTCGCATCTACCTGCCCGTGCTACCGCGCTCGCCAACAGCGCCGACATGGCGCATCTGGTGCTGGTGGATAATCCCGAGCACAACACCAAGGGCGATTTCGGCCTGCAGGCAGCACGCGTGACCGACACGGGCCCCAAGTTCACGTTCAGCGGCATCGGTCTGTATAAGCCCGCCCTGTTCGCCAAAGTCTCGCGAGGCAGCAAAGCCCCGCTGGCCCCGCTGCTGCGCGAGCAGATCACTCTGGGGCACGTCAGCGGCGAACACCATCAAGGCCAATGGATGGACATCGGCACGCCGCAGCGGCTGGACGAACTCGACAAGCAACTGCGCGAGTCGCAGAATGCAAGGCATGACTGATTCCGCCCTTTACGCCGAACGCCGCAAGCGCCTGCAAGCCAAGATGCAGCAAGGTATCGCCGTGATTCCCACCGCGCCGGAGATGCTGCGCAACGCCGACACCCATTACGACTACCGCCACGACAGCCATTTCCATTACCTCAGCGGCTTTGCCGAACCCGAGGCAGTACTGGTGCTGGTCGCGGGCGAAAAGATGGAATCCATCCTGTTCTGCCGCGAGAAGAACGCCGAGCGTGAAGTATGGGACGGTTTCCGCTACGGCCCGGATGCGGCAGCGCAGCAGTTCGGCTTCGACGCCGCTTACCCCATCGCGCAACTGGACGAGAAGCTCGCCGAACTGATGGGCAACCAGCCGACCCTGTTCTATCCGCTGGGTGCAGATGCGAACTGGGATGCGCGTCTGCTCAGGCTGCGCGAGGCGGTCAAAGCCAAATCCCGCCAAGGTATCCATGCACCGGCCGAACTGCGCGACGTGCGCGATCTGCTCAACGAGATGCGCCTGATCAAGGACGCGCACGAACAGGACATCATGCGCCGCGCGGCAGCGATCTCCTGCGGGGCGCACCGCCGCGCCATGCGCTTCACCCGCCCCGGCATGTTCGAATACGAGGTCGAGGCGGAGCTGCTGCACGAGTTTTGCCGCCACGGCGCGCGCCAACCGGCCTACACCAGCATCGTGGCGGGCGGCGCCAACGCCTGCACGTTGCACTATGTCGGCAACGATGCACCGCTCAAGGACGGCGACCTGCTGCTCATCGACGCGGGTTGCGAACTGGAGAGTTATGCCTCCGATATCACGCGCACCTTCCCGGTGAACGGCAAATTCACTCCGGCACAAAAGGATGTCTACGAGATCGTGCTGGCCTCCCAGGCGGCAGCTATCGCGGCTGCCAAGCCGGGCAACCTCTGGGTCGCGCCGCATGACGCGGCCCTGCGCGTGCTGGCGCAGGGATTCATCGACCTCAAACTCTGTCAGGGTTCTGTAGAATCGGTGCTGGAGACCGAAAGCTACAAACAGTTCTACATGCACCGCACCGGCCACTGGCTGGGCATGGACGTGCATGATGTCGGCGAATACAAGACCGGCGAACAATGGCGCCCGCTGCAGGCCGGCATGACGCTAACTGTCGAACCGGGTTGCTACATCCGGCCTGGCGACGGTATACCCAATGAATTGTGGAACATCGGCATCCGCATCGAGGACGATGTGCTCATCACCGCGCAAGGCAATGAAGTGCTCACGCAGGATGCGCCGAAGGCCGTAAAAGAGATCGAGGAGATCATGCGTCATGAATGAAACCAGTTGCGATGTCGCGATCATCGGCGGCGGCCCGGTCGGCTCCGCGCTGGCTATCGCGCTACAGGGCAACGACCTGAACGTGGTGCTGCTGGAAGCGCGCGACGCGCAGATCAACACCAGCGACCCGCGTTCGCTGGCGCTGTCCTACGGCTCACGCCTGCTGCTGCAGCGTCTGCATGCATGGGACACGATTCCGAACGTCAGCGGCATCAAGACCATCGAAGTCACGCAGAAGGACTCGTCCGGCCACACCGTCCTGCGCGCCGGTGAGATGAAGGTCTCCGAAATGGGTTATGTACTGCCCTATACCGCTTTGCATGCGGCCCTGCAGCAGAGCCTGCAACGCTCAGATGTGCATTGCCTGTATGGCGCGGCGGTCAGCGAGCTGAGCAGTTCGCCAGGACACACCACGCTCACTTACACGCATCAGGGCAAGGAACACAGACTCTCGGCCCGCCTCGCGGTCGTCGCCGAGGGCGGCAAACTGCTGGAAGCCTCGCACCCGCCGCAGATCACCGACTACGGTCAGAGCGGAATCATCGCCCATGTCACCTGCACGCAGCCGGACAATGGCGTGGCTTTCGAGCGCTTTACCCCGCAAGGCCCGATGGCGTTGCTGCCCTACACCGACGGCTACGAGCTGGTGCTGACCGGTCCGCATGAAACGATGCAGGAGATGCTTGGCTGGGACGATGCGACCTTCCTGCATTTCCTGCAAGGCCATTTCGGCGATCGCGTCGGCAGCTTCACCGGCATCGGCAGGCGCGACTGTTATCCGCTGCGGCTGAAACGCGCCCCCGACCTCACCTTCCCGCACACCGTGCTAATCGGCAACGCCGCACAGACCCTGCATCCGGTGGCCGGACAAGGCTTCAATATGGGTATCCGCGACGCGTGGGAGCTGGCACAAGCCATCCTCGACAGCGCTCCGGACGGTATCGGCTCGGCCGCGATGTGCGCCGCCTACCGCAAGTCGCGCCGCATCGACCGCAACGCCGGCATCCGCTTCACCGACGGTCTCGTGCGCCTGTTCTCCAACGACCTGCCGTTGCTTGGCCACGTGCGCTCTGCCGCACTCACCCTGCTGGATCGCATCCCGCTGGCAAAGAAGTTCGTGGCAAAACGGATGATGTTCGGAGCCAACGGATGAATCCATCGACGCAAGAGAATGCAGCCATACTGTTTGCCGATATCAGCGGCAGCACGGCGCTGTACGAGGAACTGGGCGATGAACTAGCGCTGCAAATGGTGACGCGCACCCTCGGCATCCTCACCCAGGAGATGACCAGGCACCATGGCACACTGGTCAAGACCATGGGCGACGAGATCATGTGCACCTTCCCCGACGCGGTGACCGCTTTCAACGCGGCCTGCGAGATGCAGGAAGCGGTGGAGAAACAGCGCCCCGGCGACGAACGTCCTATCCATGTGCGCATCGGCCTGCATTACGGCGAAGTTTTGCTCAAGAACGGGGATGTACATGGTGACACCGTCAACATCGCTGCCAAGGTGACGGCCATCACGCGTGCACAGCAGATCATGACGACCCACACCGTGGTCAAATTGCTTTCCGACGACTTGCGCAAAATGACCCGCCCCGTGATGCGCACCGTGTTCCGCGGCAAGACCAAGGCCTTTGATGTCTTCCATGTCCACTGGCAGCGTGAAAGGTTGCCGGACGCCCGCAGCGGCAGCTCGGAATTCCGCAAACCGGCCGAATCGAAACAGGAGTTGATCCTGCGCTATCGCGACAAGATCATCATGTTGAACGAACAATCGCAATACGCCGTGCTCGGCCGGGGAGAGAATTGCGACCTGATCATCAACGACTCGGTGGCATCGCGCCTGCACGCCCGCATCGAATACAGTTTCGGCAAGAACATGCTCGCAGATTCCAGCAAGAACGGCACTTTTGTGCAATTTGCCGACGGCAAGGTCATCCGCCTCAGACAGCAGCAGATCACATTGCACGGCGCCGGGTTCATCAGCCTCGGCCAGCCCTTCTCCAAGAACCCCGCCAACGTGATCGAATTCCTGTTGCAATGAGATTCACGGCGAAAACGATGTACGGATCCAGAGGCAAATGAGCGCTACACAGGAAGAAGCAGCGGTATTGTTCGCCGATATCAGCGGCAGTACCGCGCTGTATGAAAAATTGGGCAACGAGCTGGCGCTGCAACTGGTGACGCACACGCTAGCCATCCTCACCCACGAGATGTCCGCCCACCGCGGCACGCTGGTCAAGACCATCGGTGACGAAATCATGTGCGTGTTTCCCAAGCTCGCCGATGCATTCAATGCGGCCTGCGCCATGCAACTGGCGGTAGAACACCAGCGTCCCGGCGGCGATCAACCCATCCACATCCGTATCGGCCTGCACTACGGCGAGATCGTGCTCGAGAAAGGCGACGTGTTCGGCGACACTGTAAACATCGCCGCCAAGGTCACCGCCATCACGCGCGCGCGCCAGATTATGACCACGCACAAGGTGGTGGACATGCTGTCCGAGGATTTGCGCAAAAAGACGCGCCCGGTGATGCGCACCGTGTTTCGCGGCAAGGAAAAAGCCTTCGACGTGTTCCATATCCTGTGGGAGCCGGATGACACCACCAGCACGCGCATGCGTGTCGGCATGTCGGCCTCGCGCCGACCCGCCGAGCCGCGCCACGAACTGATGCTGCGCTACCACCAGCAGATCATCACGGTGAGCGAGAATCTGAAGAATGTCGTCCTCGGGCGCGGCAACGATTGCGACATCGTGATCCGCAGCAACCTGGCTTCCCGCCAGCACGTCCGCATCGAATACAACTTCGGCAAGTTCCTGCTCAACGACCAGAGTGTGAACGGAACCTATATCCGCTTCAGCGATGGCCAGGTGATCCAGCTCAACCAGCAGCAGATCGTTCTGCACGGGGCGGGAACGATCAGTCTGGGGGAACCGTTCTCAGAAGATCCCAACGAAGTGATCGAATACCTGCTGCAATAAATCCGACCCCCCCTTGCATCGCCAAATGGGGTTATGTTCGACGCTGGTTTTGTAACGCTTACGGGTAATAGACTGCTTATCATTCAAGGGTATACCTTGTACACTCCTTGAAATTCGAGTGGCCGTCATGTTTGAAAAATTCGTCTCTGCACTTGGCCTGAAGCAACAAACAGAGATCACCCAGGTCATCAATCTATACGACGCAGTGCTCGCGCATTCTGCATGGAAAAGACGCCTGTTCCTCTATCTGGAAGGACAATCGACTGAAGACCTGCAACCAGCGAAGATCAGCGTCGATCACCTTTGCGTGTTGGGCAAATGGATACATAGTGATGGCAAGGCCCATTTCGGAGATCAACCGGAGTTCGTCAAGCTGGTGGAGGAGCATGCGAAGTTCCATGTCCATGCCGCCAGCGTCGTGGAAGCGCACCAAGGGGGAAATACCGATCGTGCGATGGAGATACTGACTGGAAGTTTCGACGAGCAATCCAGAAAGACAGTGAAGTGTCTAACCAAGCTCAACGCCGTGGTCGAGGCAGCAAATAAATAGTTATCCGGCTTATTCAAGCCGTTTCAGCAACTTCTCGTGTATCCCGCCGAATCCGCCGTTGCTCATCACCAGGATGTGGTCGCCTGACTTCGCCTTGGCGGCAATGGCTTCGATGAGTTCGTTGAGATCGTCCTTCACTACGGCGGTGTCTCCCAGCGGTGTCAGCGCACCGCGCGCATCCCAGCCGAGATTTCCCGCGTAGCAGAAGACCAGATCCGCATCCCTCAGGCTGCCGGGCAGCGCGTCTTTCATCACCCCCAGCTTCATGGTGTTCGAACGCGGCTCCAGCACAGCGAGAATGCGCGCTCTGCCAACCTTGCGGCGCAGACCTGCGACCGTCGTATCGATGGCGGTGGGATGGTGCGCGAAGTCGTCGTACACCGTGATGCCGTTGACCGTGCCGCGCACTTCCATGCGACGCTTCACGTTCTTGAACTCGACCAGCGCCGCCAGCCCCTGAGAGACCGGCACCCCGGCATGGCGCGCGGCGGCCAGCGCGGCCAGCGCGTTCATACGGTTATGCTCGCCCATCAGATCCCACAGCAAAGTGCCCTGCGCCTTGTTGTACAGCAGCACCACATCGTTACCGTCGATGTTCCAGCCGTCGTCGCTGCCGAACTTTTCCACCGGCGACCAGCAGCCGCGCTGAATCACGCGCGCCAGCGACTCCTCGCGGCCGTTGCACACCACCAGTCCGTTACCTGGCACGGTGCGCACCAGATGGTGGAACTGTGTCTCGATGGCAGCGAGGTCGGGGAAGATATCGGCGTGGTCGAATTCGAGGTTGTTCAGAACGGCAGTGCGCGGGTGGTAGTGCACGAACTTGGAACGCTTGTCGAAAAAAGCCGTGTCGTACTCGTCCGCCTCGATGACAAAGAACGGTGAATCGGTGATGCGCGCCGAGATGCCGAAATTCTGGGGCACGCCGCCAATCAGGAAACCGGGGTTCAGCCCCGCGTGTTCCAGTATCCACGCCAGCATCGACGAGGTCGTGGTCTTGCCGTGCGTACCCGCCACGCCGAGCACCCACTTGTCACGCAGCAGCGTGTCGGCCAGCCATTGCGGGCCGGAGGCGTAGGGCAGGTTGCGATTAAGGATCTCTTCCATCAGCGGATTGCCGCGCGACACCACGTTGCCGATGACGAACATATCCGGCTTGAGCTCAAGTTGCTCAGGGCCCCAGCCCTCGATCAGCTCAATGCCCATCGCCTCCAGCTGCGTGCTCATCGGCGGATAGACGTTCGCATCGCAGCCGGTGACACGGTAACCAGATTGCTTGGCGATGGCCGCGATGCCGCCCATGAAAGTGCCGCAGATGCCGAGGATGTGGATGTGTTTGCTCATGTCTTATGTTCTGAAAATAAAATACACCGCGCCCATCAGGCACAGCCCCGCCCACAGATAATCCAGCTTCAGCGGCTGGTTCATGTACATCACCGCGAACGGTACGAAGATCGTCAGCGTGATGACCTCTTGCATGATCTTCAACTGCCCGAGACTCAGTTGCGTGTACCCGATGCGGTTGGCAGGTACCTGGATCAGGTACTCGAACAGCGCGATGCCCCAGCTCGCCAGCGCCGCGATATACCAGGGCGAAGTCGACAGATTCTTCAGGTGCCCGTACCACGCGAACGTCATGAACAGGTTGGACACCGCCAGCATCAGCGCGGTGACCAGCAGCGGGTTGGAGATCAGGTTCATCGTTCGCCGGATGAAGCGCTTAGTTCACGCCCAGCAACTCAACCTCAAATACCAGCGTCGCATTCGGCGGGATCACGCCGCCCGCACCGCGCTTGCCGTAACCCATCTCCGGCGGGATCACCAGTGTGCGCTGCCCGCCCACCTTCATGCCCTGCACGCCTTCGTCCCAACCGGTGATGACATGGCCCATGCCGAGCGGGAAATCGAACGGCTCGTCGCGGTCGCGCGAGCTGTCGAACTTGGTGCCCTTGTTCTCCGGCGCGTTCTTGTCGAACAGCCAGCCGGTGTAATGCACGATCACGGTCTGACCTGCCTTGGCCTCTGCGCCCTCACCGACTCTGGTATCCACCATGTCGGTCTTGATCACCTTGAGCAGCTTCACATCAAACACCAGCGTCGCATTCGGCGGAATCACACCGCCCGCACCGCGCGGGCCGTAGCCCATCTCCGGCGGGATCACCAGCGTGCGCGACCCACCTTCCTTCATCCCTTGCACGCCCTCGTCCCAACCCTTGATGACGCGCCCGCCGCCGAGCGGAAAGTCGAACGGTTCGTTACGGTCGAGCGAGCTGTCGAACTTCTTGCCCTTGTTCTCGGGCGCACTCTCGTCGAAGAGCCAGCCGGTGTAATGCACGATGACGGTCTGTCCGGCTTGTGCTTCGGCGCCTTCGCCTTGTTTGGTGTCGGTTTTGATAAGGTCTGTCATGCTGCTTTTCTCCATTGAAATTGTTTAGTAACTCAACACAGGCGCTAACCACCGCTCCGCCTCTTCCACCGTCCAGCCCTTACGCTTCGCGTACTCGGTGACCTGATCCTTGTCCACCTTCCCCGTGGCGAAGTATTGTGCCTGCGGGTGCGAGAAGTAGAAGCCGCTCACAGCGGCGGTGGGCAGCATGGCGAAACTTTCGGTGAGCGTGATGCCTGCGTTCTTCGGTGCCTGCAGCAGTTCGAACAGCGGGCCTTTCTCGCTGTGTTCAGGGCAGGCGGGATAACCGGGCGCGGGGCGGATGCCGCGATATTTTTCGGCGATGATGTCTTCGTTGCTCAAGGCTTCATCCGATGCGTAGCCCCAGAATTCACGGCGCACGCGCAGGTGCAAGTGTTCGGCGAAAGCTTCGGCTAACCTGTCAGCCAGTGCCTTGAGCATGATGGCGCTGTAGTCGTCGTTCTGCTTTTCGAACTCCGCCACGCGCGCGTCGATGCCGATGCCGGTGGTGATAGCGAAGCCGCCGATGTAGTCCTTCACGCCCGCTTCCTTGGGTGCAATGTAGTCGGCCAGGCAGTAGTTGGGGATGTCGGTGGGTTTCTTGGTCTGCTGGCGCAGGTTGTGCCAGGTCATCGCGACTTGCTTGCGCTTGTCATCGGTATAGATCTCGATGTCGTCGCTGTTCACCGTGTTGGCGGGGAACAGGCCGAACACGGCGTTGGCGGTGAGCCATTTTTCCTTGACGATCTTTTTCAGCATCGCCTGCGCATCGGCGAACAGTTTGCGTGCTTCCTCGCCGACCACTTTGTCGTCGAGTATCTTGGGGTAGCGACCGGCAAGTTCCCAGGCCTGGAAGAACGGGGTCCAGTCGATGAAGTCGACGAGGATGTCGAGCGGGTAATTCTCGAGTTTCTGCACGCCGAGCAGTTTCGGCTTGGGCGGAGCGGCTTTCTTCCAGTCGGTCTTCAAGCCGTGCTTGCGCGCTTCTTCCAGCGACACATGCACCGATTTGCCCTTCTTGCCTTCGTGCTGTTCGCGCGCTGCCGCGTAGTCGGCCTTGATCTCGGCGATGTAACTATCGCGCGAAGTATTGCTCAGCAGATTGCTGCACACACCCACCGCGCGCGAGGCGTCGGTGACGTACACGGTTGTACCGCTCGGGTAGTTGGGTTCGATCTTCACTGCGGTGTGCACGCGCGAGGTGGTCGCGCCGCCGATGAGCAGCGGGATCTTGAAACCCTGGCGTTCCATCTCTTTCGCCACGTGCGCCATCTCTTCCAGCGAGGGAGTGATGAGACCGGAGAGGCCGATCACGTCGGCTTTGTGTTCGCGCGCGGTGTCGAGGATCTGCTGGCACGGCACCATCACGCCCATGTTCACCACTTCGAAGTTGTTGCACTGCAAGACCACGGTGACGATGTTCTTGCCGATGTCGTGCACATCGCCCTTCACCGTGGCCATGACGATCTTGCCCTTGGTGCTGGTGTCGCCGGAGCGCAGTTTTTCCGCTTCGATGTAGGGGATGAGGTGAGCCACAGCCTGCTTCATGACGCGCGCCGATTTCACCACCTGCGGCAGGAACATCTTGCCCGCGCCGAACAGGTCGCCGACAACGTTCATGCCGGTCATCAGCGGGCCTTCGATCACTTCGACCGGGAACTTGGCCTGCAGACGCGCTTCTTCGGTGTCTTCGACGATATAGGTCGTGATGCCGCGCACCAGCGCATGGGTCAGGCGTTCCTGCACCGTGCCTTTGCGCCATTCCAGATCTTCGACCTGTTCCTTGCCGCCGCCCTTGACCGACTCGGCCATCTTGACCAGTTTCTCGCCCGCGTCGGGATGGCGGTTGAGCACCACGTCTTCCACCGCTTCGCGCAGGTCTTTCGGTATCTCTTCGTACACGCCGAGCTGCCCGGCGTTGACGATGCCCATGTTCATGCCGGCCTTGATGGCGTGGTACAGGAACACGGTATGGATCGCCTCGCGCACCGGCTCGTTGCCGCGGAAACTGAACGACACATTGGACACGCCGCCACTCACCTTGGCGTAGGGCAGGTTCTTTCTGATCCACGCGGTGGCGTTGATGAAGTCCACGGCGTAGTTGTTGTGTTCCTCGATGCCCGTGGCAATGGCGAAGATGTTCGGGTCGAAGATGATGTCCTCGGGGGGGAAGCCGACCTTATTTACCAGGATATCGTAGCTGCGCTTGCAGATGTCGATCTTGCGTTTATAGGTGTCGGCTTGGCCCGCTTCGTCGAACGCCATCACCACGGCGGCCGCGCCGTATTTGCGCACCAGCGTGGCGTGCTTGATGAAGTTCTCTTCACCCTCTTTCAGCGAGATGGAGTTGACGATGGACTTGCCCTGCACGCACTTAAGCCCGGCCTCGATGATGTTCCACTTGGACGAGTCGATCATCACCGGCACCTTGGAGATGTCCGGCTCGGAGGCGACGAGGTTGAGGAACTTCACCATGGCGGCTTCGCCGTCCAGCATGGCTTCGTCCATGTTGATGTCGATGACCTGCGCGCCGTTCTCCACCTGCTGCTTGGCGACTTCCAGGGCTTCGTCGTATTGCGCCTCCAGCACAAGGCGCTTGAACTTGGCCGAGCCGGTGACGTTGCAACGTTCGCCGACGTTGACGAACAGTGACTGGTCGCCGACGTTGAATGGCTCCAGACCGGACAGGCGACACTCCACGGGGTTCTGCGGGATCTTGCGCGGCGGGATGTCTTTAACAACGTCAGCGATGGCCTTGATGAACGCGGGCGAGGTGCCGCAGCAACCGCCGATGATGTTGAGGAAACCGCTACTCGCCCACTCCCTGATGTGACCCGCCATGTTCTCGGGCGTGTCGTCGTAGCCGGATTCGGCCAGCGGGTTGGGCAGGCCGGCGTTGGGATGCGCACTCACATAGCAGTTGGCGACGCGCGACATCTCTTCCACGTACTGGCGCAGTTCTTCCGCGCCCAGCGCGCAGTTGAGGCCGATGGAGATGGGGTTGGCGTGGGACAGCGAGTTGTAGAAAGCTTCGGTGACCTGGCCGGTCAGCGTGCGGCCGGAAGCATCGGTGATCGTGCCAGAGATCATGATGGGCAGCGATGTGCCGCGCTCGGCGAACACCGTTTTAACCGCGAAGATGGCGGCCTTGGCATTCAAGGTGTCGAAGATGGTCTCGATCAGAATCAGGTCCGAACCACCGTCCATCAGGCCGCGTGTCGCGTCGGCATAGTCCGCCACCAGCTGGTCGAAGGTGATATTGCGCGCGGCCGGGTCGTTCACATCGGGCGAGATGGTCGCGGTCTTGTCGGTGGGACCAAGCACGCCCGCGACGAAGCGCGGTTTGTCCGGGGTAGCGAATTCGTTGCAGGCTTCGCGCGCCAGTGCGGCACCGGCCTTGTTCAACTCGTAATTGAGCGACTCCATGCCATACGCCTTCAGCGTGGTGGCATTCGCACCGAAGGTATCGGTCTCGATGATGTCCGCACCCGCCGCCAGGTATTCGCAATGGATGGCCTTGATGACCTGCGGTCGGGTGATGACTAGCAGGTCGTTGTTGCCCTTGAGATCGCGCGGCCATTCCTTGAACCGTTCGCCACGGTAGTCGGCCTCGGTGAGCTTATAGCGCTGGACCATGGTACCCATGGCGCCGTCGAGGATGAGTATGCGTTTTTGCAACAGGGCAAGGATGGGATGGGGCGTTTGAGTCATGATTTGCAAGTAAAAAAATAGGTGCGGATTCTAACATGTGGCCCGAAATCTCCCCGCACTTGCCTTGAACTTGTATTGCCCATCGAATGCCAATACTATCCGTGAGGCTTTAACCCGACGCTTCGCCGGACGGAAAGACGCAATGTGCAGAAATCATCGGAGAATCAATGGATAAGTTCCTTTTGACGGAAGAATTCATGGTCGGCATCCCTGAGATCGACCAGCAGCATCAACTCCTTGTTGAGTTGATAAATAGTGTGGTCGAAGGCCATCGCAACGGCATTTCGCACAAGAAACTGTCCACATTGATCGACGCAATGGTCAATCACGCCATCTTCCACTTCGCCTTCGAAGAGCGGCTGCAGGAGCACGCGGGTTACCCCTTCCTCAAGGCCCATCAGAAATCGCATGTCCAGTTTGCCAAGCGCATCTCGGAATTCCACACCCGATTCAACGACGGCGAGGATATCGTCAGATACATCGACGGTCTGTTGTTCGAATGGCTGACCGACCACTTCAAGCATGATGATGCGGACTACGTTGCGGCCGTTAAGGAATTCCTGGCCAAGCATCCGAATTTCATCGCCGAAAACATGGGCAATAAAAAAGGCATTCTGGGACGGCTGTTCGGCTGACGCATCCGGATCGAACGGCACTATTCTTAACGAACGTATCTCGTCGAGCGCAAACTCGACCTGCTCAACCAACTGTTCGGCTAAGGGCTATCGCCCCTGACTCTCCTCAGGCATTCCACTGCAACGGCTGCTTTCCGCTGCCGCGTGCAGTACACTGGCACGCGCAAAAGCAGGGGAAGTGGTTTTTCTAAAACGATAATCAAGCGAGGAGAAAACATGCCGCAAACCAAGTTTCTGCTGGACGAGTCCGAGATTCCGAAGCACTGGTACAACGTCGTTGCCGACATGCCCAACCCGCCGACTCCGCCGCTGGGTCCGGACGGCAAGCCTATCGGTCCGGAGGCGCTGACCCCGATCTTCCCGATGGCCCTGATCGAACAGGAAGTCTCGGCTGAGCGCTGGATTCCGATCCCCGAGCCGGTGCGCGAAGCCTTTCGCACTTATCGCCCCTCGCCGCTGGTCCGCGCACATCGTCTGGAAGCCATGCTGGGCACACCGGCCAAGATCTATTTCAAATACGAAGGCGTCTCGCCGGCCGGTTCGCACAAGGTGAACACGGCCATTCCGCAGGCCTATTACAACCAGCAGGCTGGCATCAAACGCCTGGCCACCGAAACAGGCGCGGGCCAGTGGGGTTCGTCCATCGCCATGGCCGGACAGATGTTCGGTCTGGAAGTGCGCGTTTACATGGTGCGCGTGAGCTACGACCAGAAGCCGTTCCGCCGCTCCATGATCCAAACCTGGGGCGGAGAGGTGTTCGCCAGCCCGAGCATGCAAACGCAAACCGGTCGCGATGTGCTGGCCAAGGACCCGAACAATCCCGGTTCATTGGGCATGGCGATCTCCGAAGCCGTGGAAGAAGCCGCCTCGCGCGCCGACACCAACTATGCGCTGGGCTCGGTGCTCAACCATGTGCTGCTGCACCAGACTATCATCGGCCTGGAAGCCAAGAAGCAATTCAAGATGGCAGGCGATTACCCCGACATGGTGTTCGCACCCTGCGGTGGCGGGTCCAACTTCGGCGGCGTGGCTTTCCCGTTCTTTGCCGACAAGGCCGCGGGCAAGAACGTGCGCCTGGTCGCCGTTGAACCCACCTCGTGCCCCACCCTCACCAAAGGCACCTACGCGTACGATTTCGGCGACACAGCCGGATTCACGCCGATGATGAAGATGTACACGCTGGGCAGTAATTTCATGCCGCCCAGCATCCACGCCGGCGGACTGCGCTATCACGGCGATTCGCCGCTGGTGTCGCAGCTCTATCACGAGGGTTTGATCGAGGCAGTGGCGGTGCCGCAACTGGCGACGTTCGAGGCGGGCGTGCAGTTCGCGCGCGCGGAAGGCATCATCCCCGCGCCGGAATCCAACCACGCCATTCGTGCCTGTATCGACGAGGCGTTGCGCTGCAAGGCTAGTGGGGAGAAGAAAACGCTGTTCTTCAACCTGTCCGGTCATGGTCACTTCGATATGGCGGCGTACGACAAGTATTTCGCCGGACAACTCGACGACCACAGCTACCCGGAAGAACTGCTGCGCGCTTCGCTGGCGAAACTGCCCCAAGTGGGTTGATCCAGAGACAGGGCAGCCATCCGGCTGCCCTTTTTCAATTCGTCTTATCCATCCTGCGATACTGCACCGCCTCGGCGATATGTGCGGTCTGGATATTCTCGCTGTCTGCAAGATCGGCAATGGTACGCGCCACCTTGAGTACGCGGTGGTAGGCGCGCGCGGAGAGATTCAGGCGCGTGATGGCCTGTCTGAGCAGTGCTTCGCCCTGCGCGTCGGGCGCGCAATGCGTATCGATCTCGGTGACGGATAGTTGTGCGTTCGGCTTGCCCTGCCTTGTCAGTTGCCGCTGCCGCGCGGCTTCCGCTCTTGCCTGGATAGTCGCACTGCTCTCGCCATCGCTTTGCTTGAGCAACTCCTCCTGCGCCACGGCGGGCACCTCTATCTGGATGTCGATGCGGTCCAGCAGCGGGCCGGAGATCTTGCCGCGATAACGCGACACCTGGTCCGGCGTGCAGCGGCACTTGCCGTTGTAGTGGCCGAGGTAGCCGCAGGGACAGGGATTCATCGCCGCGACCAACTGGAACTGTGCCTTGAAGTCGGCACGGCGCGCGGCACGCGAGATGGTGATGCGGCCGCTCTCCAGCGGTTCGCGCAGCACTTCCAGCACGCCCCTGTCGAATTCCGGCAATTCATCCAGAAACAACACACCGTGCATCGCGACCGAAATCTCGCCCGGTCGCGGATTACTGCCACCGCCAACCAGCGCCACCGCGCTCGCGGTGTGATGCGGTGAGCGGTAGGGACGGCGTTTCCAGTTTGCCACCTCGAACATGCCGCCCAGCGATTGCATGGCGGCCGATTCCAAAGCCTCCTGTTGCGTCATCTGCGGCAGGATGCCGAGAAAACGCGATGCCAGCATGCTCTTGCCGGTGCCGGGCGGGCCTGACATCAATATGCTGTGTCCGCCTGCCGCCGCGATCTCGAGGGCGCGCTTGGAGGTCGTCTGGCCTTTCACTTCGCGCATGTCGGGATAATTCGGCGCCACGGCCTTCGTTTCCGGAATGTGGCGCGTGAGCGCGTCGCGCCCGGCCAGATGTGCAGCCACCTGCAACAGCGACCGTGCGGGATAGACCACGGCATCATCCACCAGCGCCGCTTCCGGCGCGTTCATGTCCGGCAGAATGAAGGCGCGCCCGCTGTTGGCGGCGCGATAGGTCATCGCCAGTGCGCCGCGTATCGCGCGCAACTCCCCGGTCAGCGCCAGCTCCCCGGCGAACTCGTAGTCGTTCAGGCGGTCGGCGGGTATCTGCCCCGAGGCAGCGAGGATGCCGAGTGCGATGGGCAGGTCGAAGCGCCCGCTCTCCTTCGGCAGGTCGGCGGGGGCGAGATTGACGGTGATGCGCTTGGCGGGAAATTCGAACTGGCAGTTGAGCAGGGCCGCACGCACGCGGTCCTTGCTCTCCTTCACCTCGGCTTCAGGCAAGCCGACGATGGCGAATTGGGGCAGACCGTTGGCGAGATGCACTTCGACGGTAACCAGCTCCGCCTCCATGCCCGCAAGTCCTCTGCTATAGAGAACAGCCAAGCCCATGATGGCTTATTGTTTGTTTTCCAGTGCCGCGAGCCGTGCTTCCAGCTTTTCCAGCCGCTGCGCCAATACCTCGTATTCCTCGCGCGAGACCAGATCGAGCTTGGCGAAGCCCTGCGCCAGCAAAGCGCGGGCGTTCTTCTCAAAATCCTTGGCCGGGCCGCTGGCCACAGCTTCGTTCAGTTTGGAAGACATCTCTTCGAAGAATTTTGCGTTCAGCATGTTCATACCCCTTTGTTGAATGATGGGATAGTGTAGCAAATAGTGCGTGCACTGCTCGGGTGCGCCGCACCGTTTTCGTGCATGGACTTGGTGCGCAGAGTTTTACCTGATTTTCACAAGTAGCCATGAAACCCAATAACGGCGGGGTTTTATGGCTGTGGCACAGTTTCTGCTGATAGGTTGGCGTGGATACTTTTATCCCACTCATTACTTAACGAAAGGAAACACCATGCTTAAGAATAAACTGCTTGTTGCTGCTCTGGCCTCCGCTTTTGCAATGCCCGCAATGGCTGCCGATTTCACTCCCAGCTCCAACGTGAGCCTGGTGAATGACTACCTGTATCGCGGCATGTCCCAAACTGGTGGTAATGCAGCCATCCAGGGTGGCTTTGACCTGGCACACGCCAGCGGCGCATATCTGGGTGTCTGGGGTTCCAGCATCAGCTGGCTGGGCGATGCAGGCATCCCCAACTCCGGTACCGAGATCGACACCTACGGTGGTTACAAGGGTGCTGCCGGTGATGTCGCTTACGACGTCGGCTTCCTGCGTTACAACTATCCCGGCACCTATGGTACAGCCACCAAGGCCGACACCAACGAAGTCTACGGTGCTGTGACCTACTCGATCGTCACCGCCAAGCTGTCGTACGCTCTGGGTGATCTGTTCGGCGTTTCCGAGGCCAAAGGCTCCACCTACCTTGAAGTCAACGCCAGCTATGCGCTTCCCGATACAGGCGTGACGTTCGGTGCGCACTACGGCAAACAGACTTACAAGGGCACAACAGCTGATGGCCTGAAGGCTGGCGGTCTGGATCCGACCTACTCCGACTACAAGCTCTCCGCCAGCAAGGATTTCAGCGGTTATGTCGTGGGTGTGGCTTACAGCAATACCAACGCCAAGTCCGGCGGCTTCTACACCAACCTGCAGGGCAAGGACCTGGGCAAGGGCCGCGTCGTTCTGTCTCTGACACGCGCGATGTAATCAAACCGGGGCGGTCCGCCGCCCCGCTTTTTAGGAGAACTGAAGATGAAAATGGTCACCGCAATCATCAAGCCGTTCAAGCTCGACGAAGTGCGTGAAGCGTTGTCCGCCATCGGCGTACAGGGCATCACCGTCACCGAGGTCAAAGGCTTCGGACGGCAAAAGGGCCACACCGAGTTGTATCGCGGTGCGGAATACGTAGTGGACTTCCTTCCCAAGATCAAGCTGGAAGCGGCGATCAAGGCTGACCAGCTGGACAGCGTGATCGAGGCAATCGAGAAATCGGCACAGACCGGCAAGATCGGCGACGGCAAGATCTTCGTGGCAGACCTTGAGCAAGTGATCCGCATCCGCACCGGCGAAACCGGTCCGGAAGCCCTATAAGGAGCGATGAGATGAAGAAATTTATAGCACTATTCGCACTGCTCGCCGTGTTGTGCGGTTCGTCCGCTCCGGCCTTCGCAGAAGACGCGGCTCCCGCCGCAGCGGTAGCGACCACTGAAGCGGCTCCGGCTGCCGAAGTTGCCGCTCCTGTCGCAGCACCGGTCCCCAACAAGGGCGACACCAGCTTCATGCTGATCGTCACCGTGCTGGTAATCATGATGTCCATCCCCGGCCTGGCCCTGTTCTACGGCGGCTTGGTGCGCAGCAAGAACATGCTGTCGATCCTCATGCAAGTGTTCAGCATCTTTGCGCTGATCTCCGTGCTGTGGGCGATCTACGGTTACTCGCTGGCATTCACCACGGGCAACGCGTTCATCGGCGGCTTCGACCGTCTGTTCCTGAAGGGTGTCTTTGATCCGGTATCCGGCGCTGTCGCCAATGCCGCCACCTTCAGCAAGGGCGTATACATCCCCGAGTTCGCGTTCATCGCCTTCCAGGCCACGTTCGCTGCCATCACCGTGGCACTGGTCGTCGGTGCATTCGCAGAGCGTATGAAGTTCGGTGCAGTCATGCTGTTCTCGGCACTGTGGTTCACTTTCGCCTACCTGCCGATCGCACACATGGTCTGGTTCTGGGCGGGTCCCGATGCCTACACCGACGCTGATGCTGCCGCTGCCGCGACTGCAACTGCCGGTTGGCTGTTCCAGAAGGGCGCGTTGGACTTCGCAGGCGGTACTGTGGTGCACATCAACGCCGCTATCGCGGGTCTGGTCGGTGCTTTCCTGATCGGCAAGCGCGTCGGTTACGGCAAAGAAGCAATGGCTCCGCACAATCTGGTGATGACCATGATCGGCGCTTCCCTGCTGTGGGTGGGTTGGTTCGGTTTCAACGCGGGTTCCGCGCTGGAAGCGGGCGGTACAGCTACCCTGGCCTTCGCTAACACCCTGATCGCAACTGCTGCTGCAGTGCTGACCTGGATGGGCGCTGAGTGGATCCTGAAAGGCAAGCCCAGCCTGCTGGGTGCAGCTTCCGGTGCGGTTGCGGGTCTGGTTGCCATCACCCCGGCCTGCGGTTGGGTCGGCATCGGTGGCGGTCTGATCATCGGTGCACTGGCTGGCGTAGTCTGCTTCTGGGGCGTGACCGGTCTGAAGAAACTGCTGGGTGCGGACGATGCGCTTGACGTGTTCGGTATCCACGGCATCGGCGGTATCCTGGGTGCGCTGCTCACCGGCGTGTTCAACGGCTTCGCCATGGGCGGTACCGGCATCATCGACTACGTCAACAACACCATCGTCACCACCGAGATGGGCCCGCAAGTGTGGATCCAAGCACAAGCGGTACTGACGACGCTGGTCTGGTCCGGTGTGGTTGCCTTCGTCTGCTACAAGATAGTCGACCTGACCATCGGTCTGCGTGTAGCTGAAGATGCGGAACGCGAAGGTCTGGATACAACGTCTCACGGCGAGAAGGCCTACAACCTGTAATCCATCACAGGCTGGCTGAGAAAGGGGCATCTTCGGATGCCCTTTTCATTACAGATACTAGTTTTAGGAGAAGAGAATGTCTGGAGAGATGGAGATACTGTTCTCGTTAGCCGGACGGGTGCATGTGTTGTTGCGGCGCGAGATCAACCGCATCATCGACGTCGAATGGATGTGCGCCGATGCCGCGTACGCGAAGGAAGTGATCATGCTGGCACGCACCGTCAATTCCGACGAACTGCAGAAACTCGCCGACCGGGTGGAGCAGGTGCATCCAAAATTCCTGCGCACCGAACGTATCGTCGAGCACCTTCCCGCGATGGAAGAATCGAAATACATGACGACCTTGCGTTGATCTTTCCGGCTTGTTAGCAACAACTCGGGGGCGCTTCGGCGTCCCTTTTTCATGCCCCATCGGTCCCCGGCATCACACTCCTCGAAAACCCGCTACGCGAGAATTCGCGTGAAGCCGACATGTAGTTCGACAACACCGATTGCGTGGACATGCTGAAGCCGCGATACAAGTCGACGTCGTAGTCATACATGCGGATGGTGTGCGCAGCCTGGCCGAATTCACGCAGGAATTCGGCCCAGTCCGCGTAGCGTTCGCCGGCATCCTTCTTCATGGCCTTGTCGATGACGGCGATCAGGTTGCGCGGCAGTTCCTTGCGGTACGTCTCGATGGGGGTGATGGGAAAGTTGAGCACAGCGATGCGGGCATCGAAGGGATTGTCCGCCTCGAAGGTGTTCTTGCCGCACAGCAGGCGGTACATCACCGCACCGAGCGAGTAGATATCGGCGCGCTGGTCGAGGGCTTCGCCTTCGAGCTGTTCGGGCGACATGTAGGCCAGACTGCCCGCGATGGTGGCACCCAATTCATTGCTGGGCACGGCACAACCGAAATCGGTGAGCTTGGCTGTGCCGTCACGCATCAGGATGATGTTGGCGGGTTTCACGTCTCGATGCACGATGCCGAGACTGGCGGCATAGCGCAATGCGCCGGCTATTTGTTCGATGACGGAGAGCACCGTCAACAAGGGCAGCAGATTGTCGCCCTGCTCGTGTTTATCCAGCGAGACACCTTTGGCATATTCCATCACCAGATAGGGGCCGCTCCTTTCGTTCAGGTCGGCGGCCAGCACATGCACGATGTTCTTGTGCTGCATCAGCTTGCCCAGCTCGACTTCGGTGAGAAACATGTTCTTGTGTACGTCGGACTGGAACACCTTGCGGAATTGCTTGAGCGCGACCAGCGCCAGTGTCTTGTCATGCATGCCCAGATAGACATTGGATGTGGCGCCCTCGCCCAGTTGGCGCACGATGGAATAGTTGCCTATGCGAAGCAGTTCGGTCATTCAGCAGGCTTTGAACGGGACCTGCGTGAGAGTGCACTTCGCGCGGATAGTTTCTTGACCACAAAAGCAAAAGGGCATCCGGAGATGCCCTGTCGGTTTCTGATTGGGGGGGAATCAGCGCGAGTAGGTGGTCGTCATCTTGGCCAGACCGATGCGGTTGGCGATGATGTTGAAACCGATCAGCGCGGCGCTGGCGTCTTCCGGCACATTCAGTTTGTCGACCTTGAGCGCGTGCACGGTGAAGATGTAATGGTGCGGCCGGTCGCCCACGGGCGGGCAGGCACCGCTGAAGCTTCGCTCGCCGAAATCATTGCGACCCTGTTTGCTGCCGATCGGCATCTGCGCCTTGAAACCTGCTCCGGCGGGCAATCCGCTGGCGGATAGCGGAATGTCGTAAGCGATCCAATGCCAGAAACCGCTGCCGGTGGGCGCATCGGGATCGTACACGGTGACGGCAAAACTCTTGGTGCCCACGGGGACATCCTTCCACACCAGTTCGGGAGAGAGATTGTCGCCGTTGCAGCCAAAACCCCTGTACTCCTGCGGCTTGGGCATAGGCTTGCCGTTCTTCACTTCGGGATCGGGGCTGGACAGGTCGAATGCGAGCACATTGCCCGCAAAGATGGTTGCAATAGCGATGAGCAGCAAACGTTTCATGAAATCTCTCCTGTTTATAACGCGACGCTTGAAATCTTTATGTGAATCAACGGAACACGATGGTCTTGTTGCCGCACACCAGCACACGGTCTTCGACATGGTAACGCAAGCCGCGCGACAAGACCGTCTTCTCGATGTCGCGTCCGTAACGTACCAGATCGTCCACGGTGTCGCCATGGTCGATACGCACCGTGTCCTGCTCGATGATCGGTCCCGCATCCAGCTCATCAGTGACGTAATGGCAGGTCGCGCCGATCAGCTTCACACCGCGCAGATAGGCCTGATGATAAGGTTTGGCGCCGACGAATGAAGGCAGGAAGCTGTGATGGATGTTGATGATGCGGCCGGGGAAGCGCTGGCACAACATGGGCGGCAGGATCTGCATGAAGCGCGCCAGCACCATGCTGTCTCCGCGGTGTTGTTCGAACAGCGCAGCGATCCTGTCGAAAGCGGCAGCCTTGTCCTGCATGTCCACGAATATGAAAGGAATGCCGTGCCACTCGACGAAGCTGCGCAGGTCCTCGTGGTTGGAGATGACACAGGGGATATCCACCTGCAACTCGCCGCTGCGCCAGCGGTGCAGCAAGTCATCCAGACAATGATCCTGCTTGCTCACCAGAACCACCAGACGTTTCTTGATGGCCGAGTCGGAAAGCTGCCAGCTCATCTTGAACTCATCGGCCAGTGTCGAGAAACGATGGCGGAACTCTTCCGCATCGAACGGCAGCGAGTCGGCGCGTATCTCCTGGCGCATGAAAAAGCGCTGTTCCTCCTGCTCGGTGTGGTAACTCGCCTCGACGATGAAGCCGCCATGCTGCGCGATGAAGCCGGTGACGGCCGCGATGATGCCGGAACGGTCGGGGCAGGAGATGGTGAGGGTGTAATGGCGGTGGGTCATGCAGGCATCCGGGTTAATGATTGGAAAGGATTGTATCGAATATCCCACCCGACTACGCAAAGGCCGCCGGCAATTGTTGCACCTGGACTTCCCTGCCCCACAATACCGACACGATGCGCGAGGAATGTTCCGCCTCACCGCTGGTATAAAAAGCAACGCTGCCGACCGCCCCGTCCAGGGTGCGCACCGGCAATTCCACATCGACACGGCGCTTCAGTTCGCGCGCGACCGCCGCGCCGGTATCGATGAGTGCGACGTCATCCCCCACCACTTCGCGGATAAGCGGGGCGAGGAAGGGGTAGTGGGTACAGCCAAGGATGAGGGTGTCGGCGCTGTGTTTTAGCAGCGGCTCGGTGTAACGCTCGATGAGCCGTCGCGCCTCGTTGCTGTGCAGGTCGCCGCGTTCAACCACTTCGACCAGTCCGGGGCAACCTTGGGTGACGATTTTGACCTTGCCGCCGTATTTCTCCAGCAAGGCGGCAAAACGCGCGCTCTCCAGCGTGCCAACCGTTGCCAGTACGCCAACCACGCCGCTCCGGGTGGCGGCAACGGCCGGTTTGACGGCGGGCTCCATCGCCACAATGGGCAACTTGCTGAACTTGACGCGCAACGAATGCGCCGCGGCGGCGGTGGCGGTGTTGCAGGCGATGACGATGGCCTCGGCACCCTGGCTGATGAGGAAGCGCGTAAGCGCCAACGAACGCGCCTCGATATAGGCCGGTGATTTGTCGCCGTAGGGAACATGGCCTGAGTCGGCCACGTAGATCAGGTTCGCGTCAGGAAGGGTGGCGCGGATGTGCTTCAGTACGGAGAGCCCGCCCACGCCGGAATCGAAAACGCCGATGGTTCTGGAATTGTTTGCCACCTGCCCTCCGTCAATTCGCGCTGATGGATCACTCCGCCATCTGGTCGCGCAGGAATTCCTCGTAGGTACCGTGATAATCGTTCACGCCCTTGGCCGAGATCTCGATGATGCGCGTGGCCAGCGACGACACGAACTCGCGGTCATGGGACACGAAGATCAGCGTGCCCTTGAACAGGTCGAGTGCGGTGTTGAGCGATTCGATCGCTTCCATGTCCATGTGGTTGGTCGGCTCGTCCATCAGCAGCACGTTGGGCTTGGCCAGCATGAGCTGGCCAAACAGCATGCGACCCTTCTCGCCGCCGGACAGTACCTTCACCATCTTCTTCACGTCGTCGCCGGAGAACAGCAAACGACCCAGCGTGCCGCGCACCACCTGGTCGTCGTCGTGCGGGCCGCGCCAGTCGGTCATCCATTCCATCATCGACTTGGGCTCGGCGAAATCGGCGGCATGGTCTTGCGCGTAATAACCCAGCTTGGCCTTTTCCGCCCACTTGATGGTGCCGGTGTCCGGTGCGAGGTCGCCCGCGAGGCAGCGCAACAAGGTCGTCTTACCGATACCGTTGGGGCCGATGATAGCGACCTTCTCGCCCGCGTCGATGCGGAAGTTCACGTTGGAGAACAACATCTTGTCGTAGCCCTTGGCCATCTTCTCCACTTCCACAGCGACGCGGTGCAGCTTGTCGCGCTCGTCGTATTCGAAGCGGATGAACGGGTACTGGCGGCTGGAAGGTTTAATGTCCTCGATCTTGATCTTGTCGATCTGGCGCGCGCGCGAGGTAGCCTGCTTGGCCTTGGAGGCGTTGGCCGAGAAGCGCGCCACGAAGGCTTTCAGTTCGGCGACTTTTTCCTTGGCCTTGGCATTGTCGGAAGACTGCTGCTCGCGCGCCTGTGTGGAAGCCAGCATGTAGTCGTTGTAGTTGCCCGGATACACGGTGATCTTGCCGTAGTCCAGGTCGGCCATGTGCGTGCACACGCTGTTCAGGAAGTGGCGGTCGTGCGAGATGATGACCATCGTCGAATTGCGCGCATTCAAGATATCTTCCAGCCAGCGGATAGTATTGATGTCCAGATTGTTGGTCGGCTCGTCCAGCAGCAGGATATCCGGATCGGAGAACAGCGCCTGTGCCAGCAGCACGCGCAGTTTGAAACCGGGAGCCACCGCGCTCATGGTGCCCTGGTGCAGTTCGATGGCGATACCCAGACCCAGCAGCAACTCTCCCGCGCGCGCTTCGGCGGTGTAACCGTCGTATTCGGCAAAGGTCGCTTCCAGATCGGCGGCGCGCATATAGTCTTCTTCCGAAGCATCCGGATTGGCGTAGATCGCATCGCGCTCAGCCATCGCCTCCCACATCGCATCGTGACCCATCATCACCACATCCAGCACGCGCTTGTCTTCGTAGGCGAACTGATCCTGGCGCAATTTGCCGAGGCGCTCGGTCTTGTCCAGCATGACTTCGCCCGAGCTTTGCTCAAGGTCGCCACCCAGGATCTTCATGAATGTGGACTTGCCGCAGCCGTTGGCGCCGATCAAACCGTAACGGTTGCCGTCGCCGAATTTGACTGAGACGTTCTCAAACAACGGCTTGGCGCCGAACTGCATGGTGATATTTGCTGTAGATAACATGGGACTGCCTTATTTTCGAAGGCGCGCATTCTACCACTGCCAGGCCTTCCCGAGCCCTGCCTTCGCCAACCCACTCTGGCCCGCCGGACCGTCACCTGGTTTAAACTGCCGTCTCCCTGAAACCCATTCCAAATGATTCCCATGAGTGAAAGCATCCTCAACGTCGGTCCGCTGATCAACAACGCCAGTGATCAACTGAGCGAACAAGAACGCAACGGCATGAAGCGGCACCTCGCCGAAAAGTTGCAGGCGCTTGCCGTGGCCGGTGCCGACCCCTTGCCGCGCGCGAGGCTGCAACTGGATATCGCCGAGATACTGAACGCGCTGGAGCGCAGGAAGGAAGCATGGGATATCGCGCGCGAGGCTTTCGTCACGGCCATGCAGCAGGAATCTTGGTCGGATGCGGTGGAGGCGTGCGACGTGCTGTTCCAGGCCGGACAGGAAGATTCCCTCGCGGTACTGGGCATGGGCATCTGGCTGGCCGTCACCTTTCCGGTCGATCCCGAACTCACAGTCGCCATGCTGATCCATGTGGTCGACGAGACCCCGGACGATTCCGACGGCGCCGCTGTGGCGGCGATCACCGCGCGCTATGTGGTCGATCTGCGCGCCAAAGAAGAACAGCATGAAAACCTGTGCTTCCTCGTCGATAACCTCATCTCCATGGTGGCGAAGCGACACAGCAACGTTCAGGACCAGGCCGCGATGGATAAATGGCTGAAGCGACTGGAACTGCGCGAGCCGCAGGTGTTCCTGCCGCGCCTGGCACAGGTCATCGATGCCATCGTCGGTGACAAGTGGTGGTTCGACCGCGATGTGTTGCGCGACCGTTTGCCGGACTGACCGCAAAACACCTCACCAGCCCCATCAGCTTGCCCGGCATCGCCAACAGCGGAAGTGTTTCAGTGATGGTGGGCGATTCGGTATTCACCAATCCCTGATCTGCCGGAGGACCGTTTGCACTCGTGGATGACCCGGATGGGCTGCGCCTTATCCCATGGATTCCGGAGAAGTGAAGGAATATCCCTTCTGCCACGGTTAAGACCAAGGTGAGAGGCAAAGCGAACAACGACATGGCGGAACGCGCAACGCCGCCGCCTCACGCAGACATTGGATTGTCCGGCAAACCCTCAGGAAATATAATGGACTCCCCTCAACCCCTGCCTGGAGGATGAAGATGACACCCCCTTGGATATGCGATATCTCACGGTTAACAGCAATGTTGCTGATCGGTTGTTCGTTCACAGTTCCAACCTTTGCGGCCGACCAGCAAAATTTCAGTTTCAGCGATTTTTCCACCTCACTGGCAAATGCCTGCGGCGAACGGTGGAAGCGCAACGGCGGGAGCAGCGGCAATCCTCCCGCGCCGCAGGTGTGCGATGTGCGCAGCAGCCAGTACCAGGCCCAGTCGGCCACCGGTGGCGCATGGCGGCTGAACCTGTTCACGCTGTGCAACATCGAAGCATCCGGGTACGCGACGGGCGGCACGCGGCCGATGATGTCCTACAAGATGCCCGCGGCCGTCGAGAACTTCGGCAACCGCATGACCTTCGCTTTTCTGACGCAGGCGGTGACCGACGAAGAGGTGCCGCTGGTCGAGAAGCAGATCCAGGAAAGGCGCGCGGAAATGGAGAAGGAATACAAGGACACCCAGGTGGAGCTCGTGCGGGCCAACGGTGCCTATACCCTCGTGGCAGTGACCGATTTCTCCAAGGGCCTGGACAAGGACGATGTCACGGATCGCCTCGTGTGGCTAACCGGCCAGGCCCAGTTCCTGTTGTGCGATATCACCAATGGAAAGGAACTCACCCGCATGGCGATATGGGATCGCCTCAAAGGCGCCGACCTCACCTATCTGAACAAGAACGAGTTTCATACCCTCAACCCGATATTGCATGAAGGTTACAAGGAGGAAAGCGACGGCGGCAAGGGAGGCTACTGGAGCGCCTACTACGATCCCTACAAGATCTGGGTACAGAATCAAGGTGAGAAAATGGTGTTATGGCTGGGGGTGAGGCACAAGCCGGCCAGTTCCAAGGAGGCCCTCTCTCAAGCAACAGCGGCTATCCAGAAGTGGGCTGACAAGAACAAGTTCGAGAATGCAGAAAAAATGGAAGTGGCGGGGGACGACAATTGGGTATATGTCGGTGCGCACTTTCCCTACAAGGGCTTGAACGGCAAACAGGTGATGAACCTGGTCAAGGATTTCATCAACGAATATGCCAAGGATGCGAGCGAGGATGTAACGGACGAATTGGACGACTACCTCTGACGTTTGCATTCCTCTTCCTGTTGACGCCCGCCGCGCGCGGGCGTTTTTATTGGTTCCTGCCAAATCGGCTAGAATGTGGCACCTATAATTATCGGCAGTCCTATGGTTCCCCACCTCACCACCGCACTCAAAGGCCCCTTGCTCGATCTGGAGCGGCGTTTCCTCGACGAGCAGACCGCCATCGAACGCTGGTTCCGCACGCAATGGCTGGAGCACACCATCCCGTTCTACAGTTCGGTTGACCTGCGCAACAGCGGTTTCAAGCTCGCGCCCGTGGATACCAATCTGTTCCCCGGCGGCTTCAACAACCTGAGCCCGGATTTCATGTCGCTGTGCGTGCAGGCCGCGCAGAGCGCCATCGAGAAAATCTGCCCGGAGGCGCGTGGCGCGTTGCTCATTCCGGAGAATCACACCCGCAACCAGTTCTATCTGCAGAACGTGGCGCATCTATCGCTGATATTGCGCAACGCGGGACTGAAGGTTCGCATCGGCAGTCTGCTGCCCGAGATCACGCAACCGACCACGCTGGAATTGCCCAATGGCGCATCACTGGTACTGGAACCCATCGTGCGCACCGGCAACCGTCTCGGGCTGAGCGACGGTTTCGACCCCTGCGTGGTGCTGCTGAACAACGACCTTTCCGCCGGTGTGCCGGAGCTGCTGAAGAATCTGGAACAGGCGGTGCTACCGCCGCTGGAGGCGGGCTGGACGACGCGGCGCAAATCGAAACATTTCGGTGCTTACGACAAGGTGGCCGATGACTTTGCCAAACTACTCAACATCGACCCCTGGCTGATCAATCCTTATTTCGCGGTATGTGACAAGGTGGATTTCCACGCACGCACAGGCGAAGAGTGTCTGGCCGCACAAGTGGACTTCGTGCTGCAACGGATACGCGCGAAATATGCCGAATACGGCGTAAAAGACGATCCCTTTGTCATCGTCAAGGCCGACGCAGGCACTTACGGCATGGGCATCATGACGGTAAAGGACGGCAGCGAAGTACGCGACCTCAACCGCAAACAACGCAACAAGATGGCGGTGGTGAAGGAAGGCCTGCAGGTCTCCGACGTGCTGATCCAGGAAGGCGTGTATACCTTCGAGGACATAGCCGGTGCGGTGGCCGAGCCGGTGATCTACATGGTCGATCACTTCGTGGTCGGCGGTTTCTATCGTGTGCATAACAGCCGCGGCGTGGACGAGAACCTCAACGCGCCCGGTATGAGCTTCTCGCCGCTGGCTTTCGAATCCTGCTGCGCCTTCCCCAACCCCGACTGCGCGCCGGACGATACGCCCAACCGCTTCTATGCCTACGGCGTGGTCGGCAGACTGGCGATGCTGGCAGCGGCCATCGAGATCGAAGAGATGCAGCAATGAGTCTGGCCCGTCTGCTGCTGTTGACGCTGGCCTTGCTGTTGTCCGCCTGCGGCAAGGAACCGTTCTACCAGGAGCAGGCCTATGTGTTCGGCACCCAGGTGGATGTGAGCATCTACGGCGAAGACGAAACGAAAGCGCGCGCGGCGACCGTCGCCGTGATGCACGAGTTCCAGCGCCTGCACGACATGCTGCATGCGTGGAAACCCTCCGAGTTGAGTTCGCTGAATGCCGCCATCGCGCAGGGCAAGAGCCTGCAGGTCTCGCCCGAGCTGGCCGGGATGCTCAAGGATGCCGCGCAGGTCTCGGCACAGTCGGGCGGACTCTTCAACCCTTCCATCGGCGGACTGATCCAGACCTGGGGATTCCAGGCGGACGATTTCAAGGCTGAGCTGCCGGAGGCGAAGAAGATTTCTGCGCTGGTGAAAGCGAACCCGGGGATGAGCGATTTGATGTTCCGCAGCCGGAATGTGAGCAGCCGCAACAAAGCCGTCAAACTCGACCTCGGCGGCTATGCCAAAGGCTACGCGCTGGACCGCGCCGCCGCTATTCTCAAGGAACAAGGCATTCACAACGCACTCATCAACATCGGCGGCAATGTGATGGCTCTGGGCACGCATGGCACGCGCCCCTGGATGGTCGGCATCCAGCATCCGCGCAAGCCGGGGCCGCTCGCCATCCTGGAACTACGTGATGGCGAAGCTATTGGTACCTCGGGCGATTACCAGCGTTATTTCGAACTGGACGGCAAACGCTATTGCCATCTCATCGACCCGCGCAGCGGCTATCCCGTGCAGGACGTACAAGCAGTCACCATCCTCGTCCGCGGCGAGCATGCGGGCTTGCACTCGGACTCGAATTCGAAACCGCTTTTCATCGCTGGCGCGCAAAGCTGGCGCGATACAGCTGGCAAGATGCAGATAGAAGAAGCCCTGCTGGTCGACGGGGAAGGCGTGGTGCATCTCACCGCTGCCATGCAGAAACGGCTAAAATTCACCAATGAAGCCACCCGCCGCGAGGTCGCACCATGAGTCATGACGATCCGTTGCAGCAGAACATCCGCCGCACCGCGGGGTTGCATGCGCTGAAGAAGATCGGCGCAATCGTGGAGGAAGAGAACCGCAACGATGCGGCCAAGGCTGCAGCCGTGCGCAATATCGTGCTCTACGGCTCGCTGATCCTGATGCTCGTTGCCACGGTGCTGGGCTATGTAATGGGAGTGTATTGATTGGTCGGTATCCTGCTTGTCACACATAACGGTCTGGGCGACAGCCTGATCGATTGCGTACGCCACGTATTGGGCAATGTGCCGCCGCATTTGAAGTCGTTGTCGGTCTTGGCTGACGACGACCCTGCCGTCAAAGAAGCCGAAGCCCGTGCGCTCATCGCGCAGCTCGATAACGGCAAAGGCGTACTTCTGCTGTCCGATGTGTTTGGAGCGACGCCCTGCAACATCGCCAGACGTGTCTGCCAGCCGGGACGCATCGAGGGTGTGGCCGGAGTGAACCTGCCCATGTTGCTGCGCGTGTCCTGCTATACCAATAAACCGCTGGCGGAGCTGGTGCAGCGCGCGCTGGAAGGCGGCAAGGAATGTATCGTTACCATTGATTCGGAAGGCTCAGATGCAGCAACAAGATGCGCAAATCATTAACAAGCTCGGGTTGCATGCCCGCGCTTCCGCAAAACTCACCCAGCTCGCGTCGCAGTATCCCTGCGAAGTGTGGCTGTCGCGCAACGGCCGCCGCGTGAATGCGAAGAGCATTATGGGTGTGATGATGCTGGCGGCAGCCAAGGGCTCGACCATCAGCATCGAAACGACCGGTGATAAGGAACAGGAAGCGATGACTGCCCTGGTTGCCTTGATCAACGACTACTTCGGAGAAGGCGAGTGAGCTTTACCCTACACGGTTCCCCCGTCTCCAGCGGCATCGCCATCGGCCATGCCCATCTGGTGTCGAACACTTCGCTGGAAGTGTCGCACTATGTGCTGCCCAAGAATCTGGTTGGCGAGGAAGTCGACCGTTTGGATGCCGCGCTGGAGACCACGCGCCGCGAACTCACCGCGCTGCGCCAGCAGCGCCCGCAGCAGGCCGCCGCCGAATTCGACGCCTTCCTCGATCTGCACCTGATGATTCTCGGCGACGAGCATATCAGCCATGCCGCACGCGAGATGGTGAAGGCCGAGCATTGCAATGCAGAGTGGGCTTTGAAATCGCAAATGGACGAGTTGGTCGCCCAGTTCGAGGCATTTGAAGACAGCTATCTGCGCGAACGCAAGACCGACGTGATGCAGGTGGTAGAGCGCGTGCTGAAAGCGCTCAATGGCCAGTCCGGCCATGTCCCGCCCGCGGCCAAGCATGATGTGGAGATGATCTTGGTCGCGCACGACGTGAGTCCCGCCGACCTGATCCAGCTCAAGCCACACCAGTTCTCCGGCATCCTGACTGACCTGGGCGGCACGACCTCGCACACCGCCATCGTGGCGCGCGGCCTCAACACGCCCTGCGTGGTCGGTCTGCACCATGCTCGCGAACTCATCAAGGACAACGACCTGCTCATCGTCGACGGCGAGCAGGGCGTGGTCATCATCGATCCGGACAAGCACCTGCTGGCCGAGTACAAGCTGCGCAAGAGCCAGTGGGAACTGGAACGCCAGAAACTCAAACGCCTGAAGACGGCCCATGCCGACACGCTCGACGGCACCCATGTCGAGCTGCACGCCAACATCGAGATGCCGCACGACCTGCCGGTCGTGAAAGAGAACGGCGCCACCGGCATCGGTCTGTTCCGCAGCGAGTTCCTGTTCCTCAACCGCGACACGCTGCCCGACGAGGAAGAGCAGTTCCAGGCCTACCGCGACGTGATCGAGGGCATGGACGGCCTGCCGGTCACCATCCGCACTTACGACCTTGGCGCCGACAAGCAGCTCAAGGGCGTGACGCGCGTCGCCAGCAACCCGGCGCTGGGACTGCGCGCCATCCGCCTGTGTCTGGCCGAACCGCAACTGTTCCGCACCCAGTTGCGCGCACTTCTGCGCGCCTCGGCCTACGGCAACCTCAAGATCCTCGTGCCCATGCTCTCCGGCGCCGCCGAGATCAACCAGACGCTGCAATTCATCGAGGGCGCGAAGCAAAGTCTCGCCAACCAGGGCGTCGCCTACAACCCCAACGTGCAGATTGGCGGCATGATCGAGATTCCCGCTGCCGCACTGGCGCTGCACGCCTTCATCAAGAAGCTGGATTTCCTCTCCATCGGCACCAACGACCTGATCCAGTACACGCTGGCGATCGACCGTACCGACGAGGAGGTCGCGCATCTTTACGACCCGCTGCATCCGGCGGTTTTGCAGTTGCTGGCGCTGGTCATCGGTGGCGCGAACAAGGCGGGCGTGCCGGTTTCCGTCTGCGGCGAGATGGCCGGCGAACTGGCCTACACCCGGCTGCTGCTGGGCCTGGGACTGCGCCAGTTCTCCATGCATCCCGCGCAACTGCTGGGCACCAAGCAGCGCGTGCTCACCACCAGCCTGCCGGTGATCGCGCCGCTGGTGCAAAAGATCATGCGCGCCGACGACCCGATGAAGATACGCGACCTGCTGGACAAGCTGAATGCCATATAAGTCCTGTGGTTGACAGCTTTCCGTAAAACACGGACACTTCAGTCCGGTGCCGATTTGAGTCAGCTTGCGGGGCACGTAAAACATACCAGCTAAAGCGAGAAGACCCGCTCTAGCCCCAAGCTGTGCGGGTTTTTCTTTTGGAGCTTCTTTGAGCAATTCGGTTGGAATCGTGACGGCGCAACGCGCCACCTTCGACACCCCTCTTCAATTCAAGAGCGGCGCGGTGCTGCCGCGCTACGACCTGGTGTACGAGACCTACGGCACACTGAACGCTGACCGGTCCAACGCCATCCTGATCTGCCACGCGCTCTCCGGACACCATCACGTCGCCGGAACCTATGCCGACGACCCCAAGAACGTCGGCTGGTGGGACAACATGATCGGCCCGGGCAAGCCCATCGACACCGACAAGTTCTTCGTCATCGGCCTCAACAACCTCGGCGGTTGCCACGGCTCCACCGGCCCGTCGAGCACCGACCCCGCCACCGGCAAGCCCTACGGATCGAGTTTCCCCATCGTCACCGTCGATGACTGGGTGCAGGCGCAAGCACGCCTGGCCGACCGGCTCGGCATCCGGCAATTCGCCGCAGTGATCGGCGGCAGCCTGGGCGGCATGCAGGCGATGCAGTGGTCACTGACCTACCCGGAGCGCGTGCGCCATGTGCTGGCCATCGCCACTGCGCCCAACCTCACCACCGAGAACATCGCCTTCAACGACGTGGCACGCAACGCCATCCTGACCGATCCGGATTTCCACGGCGGCGATTTTTACCAGCACGGCGTGGTGCCGACGCGCGGCCTGCGCCTCGCGCGTATGTTGGGACATATCACCTATCTTTCCGACGACGCGATGGCCGGCAAGTTCGGTCGCGGCCTGCGTTCGGGCGAATACAAATACGGCTACGACATCGAGTTCGAGGTCGAGTCCTACCTGCGTTACCAGGGCGACAAGTTCGCCGCGTATTTCGATGCCAACACCTACCTGCTGATGACCAAGGCGCTGGACTACTTCGATCCGGCGCGCCACACCGAACACAACCTGGCGCGCGCTTTCGCCGAGGTGCAGGCGAACTATCTGGTGGTGTCGTTCTCCAGCGACTGGCGTTTCTCGCCCGACCGCTCGCGCGAGATCGTCAAAGCGCTGCTGCACAACCACCGCAACGTGAGCTACGCCGAGATCGAATCGCGCCACGGCCATGACTCGTTCCTGATGCAGGACGAACAGTATTTCGCGGTGATGAGAAATTATTTGAACAACGTGGCGAAGGAGGCAGCATGAACATCTCCATCGTCCAGGCTCGCCCCGACTTTGCCGCCATCGCCGCGTGGATCCCGCAGGGCGCTTCCGTGCTCGACCTCGGCTGCGGCGACGGTGCGCTGCTCGACTATCTGAAGAACACGCGCCAGGTGCGCGGCTACGGCGTCGAGATCGACGACCAGAACATCCTGCATTGCATCGAGCGCGGCGTGAACGTCATTCAGGGCAACCTGGAAGAAGGCCTCTCCGGGTTCGAAGACAACGCTTTCGATTTCGTCATCCTGTCGCAGACGCTGCAGGCCACGCGCCACACCGAAGCGCTGATGAAAGAGATACTGCGTGTCGGCCGCGAGGGCATCGTCAGCTTCCCCAACTTTGGCCACTGGAAGAACCGGCTGCAAGTGCTGCTTGGCAACATGCCCGTCTCGCGCGAGCTCCCCTACCAGTGGTACGACACGCCAAACGTCCACCTGTGCACGCTGGACGATTTCGAAAACCTCTGCGCACACCAGAGCATCCATATCCTCGGGCGGCATGTCATCACCGCCGGCAAAGATGTCCAGGTGATGCCCAACCTGCGCGGCAGCGTGGCGGTGTATCGTTTCAAGCGTGCCGACTGACAACCGTTCATGCTGAGCCTGTCGAAGCACATTCCGTAACGTACAGAGCCGTTCCCCTTCGACAAGCTCAGGGCGAACGGCCAAATCAGAGACAGCACACAAGATGACCGTCTGGCAACAACTCTTCACCCGCCGCATGCTCATCTGCGTCTTCACCGGTTTCGCTTCCGGCCTGCCGCTCTACCTGCTGCTCAACCTTGTCCCCGCCTGGCTCAAGACAGAAGGCGTCGACATCAAGACCATCGGCCTGTTCGCGCTGATCCAGTTCCCCTACACCTGGAAGTTCGTCTGGTCGCCGCTGCTGGACCGTTATGTCGTGCCGATGCTGGGCCGTCGCCGCGGCTGGATGCTGCTGACCCAGATTGGTCTGTTGCTGGTGATCGCCACGCTCGGCGGTTTCTCGCCACAGAGCGACATGGGCACGATCGCGTTGTTCTGCACCCTGCTCGCCTTCCTTTCTGCCACACAGGACATCGTGCTCGATGCCTACCGCCGCGAACTGTTGAGCGATGTGGAACTCGGTCTCGGCAACTCGGTGCATGTGAACGCCTACCGCATCGCCGGACTCATCCCGGGTTCGCTCTCGCTCATTCTGTCCGACTTTCTGGCATGGGACATGGTGTTCATCGTCACCGCCATGTTCATGCTGCCCGGCATGGCGATGACCTTGCTGGTGAGCGAGCCGCACCGCGCGCTGCCGCCCAAGACGCTGCGCGAGGCGGTGGTGGAACCGTTCCATGAATTCATCACACGCCAAGGCTGGAAGAGCGCGCTGCTCATCCTCGCCTTCCTGTTCTTCTACAAGCTCGGGGATAGTTTGTGCACCGCACTGGCGACGCCGTTCTATCTTGAGATGGGCTACAGCAAGACCGACATCGGCCTCATCGCCAAGAACGCCGGGCTGTGGCCCGCGGTGATTGGCGGACTGCTCGGTGGATTGTGGATGTTGAAGATCGGCATCAACCGCGCCCTGTGGCTGTTCGGCGTGGTGCAGGTGGTCGCCATCTTCGGCTTCGCCTGGCTCGCCTCGTTCGGACATCAGGATGTCATCGGCGCGGCAGAGCGCATCAACCTCGCCTGGGTCATCGGCGTGGAAGCCTTCGGCGTCGGCGTCGGCACCGCCGCCTTCGTCGCCTTCATCGCCCGCACCACCCACCCCGCCTACACCGCCACCCAGTTCGCCCTGTTCACCAGCCTCGCCGCCGTGCCGCGCACCTTCATGAATGCGACGGCAGGTTATCTGGTGGAGCAGATGGGATGGACGATGTTCTTTATGCTATGTGTGTTGCTGGCGATACCGGGGATGGTGTTGTTGTTGAAGGTTGCGCCATGGGGTGATGCAAACACAAAGACAGTAACAAACTGAACTATCTTTAGATGAGGAAAAGAATGCGCATATTGTTTGCTTTGTTGATTATTGGGATTTGCCAAACCTCATCTGCTTCAACGGACACATCACCATTCCCATTTAATCGAGAGCAATTGGCCGGATGGTGGGCTGAAAGTTACAACACAGATCTTGCTTGTGGTCCGCAAAATGTTAGATCGACATTGGAAATTTCAGCTGACGGCAAACACCTTAATATGCGTCTAGATAGGCTTTGGAAAACTGCGCAGGGTGAAACCGATCATATGAGCGCGACCATCATTTCATCAACATCCCGCTCAATCACCATCAGATATGACGGGGAAGCAAGACTAAAGAGTAATGGGCAACCTCAGGAGTGGGAGCTGACAATCGTAGCGCCTGGGGTATACCGTTGGCGCGAAACAGATTGGAAAGAAGGAAAGGTCAACGTAGTAGTTGGGATTAGATGTCCATAGATGCTCAGCATGGCATGCAATCATGTTTAATCTGCCTGTCCTGCACCTTCCCCAGTACTACCTGGGCCACCACCGCCCTGATCAACGCCATCAACATATCCGACTGCGTATCCCACGCATAACCCTGTGTGCCGAGGAAGGCATCCGCACCCTGGCCCATCATCTCTGCCGCCGCCCATTCGATGAGTTCGTACACCGCGCTGACGGCGAGGCAACAAGCGGCCACCAGGGTGAACAGCAGTTTGCCTTGACGTAACGGCGAGCTGCGCAGCAGCAGTTCGCGAAACAGCATGGCAGGGATGAATCCTTGGGCAAGGTGGCCGATCTTGTCGTAGTTGTTGCGTGCGAAGCCGAACCAGTCCTGCATCCAGTAGCCCAGCGGCACTTCGGCATAGGTGTAGTGCCCGCCGACCATGAGGATGAGCGCGTGCAGGAATAGCAGGCGGTAGAGCAGCGGGGTGAGAGTGTAGCTTTTGTAGGTGGCGACCAGGATGGGGACGGCGATGAGGATGGGCGCGGTTTCCATCCACCAGGTGGGGTAGTCGTGGGGGTGGATGGCGGTGATGCCTAGCAGGATGATCCCAGACAGCAACAGGATCATGGGTTCGTTAAGCTTATGCATGTTTGCATCCTTGTGTGTTCATGGTTCGACAGGCTCACCACGAACGGATTTATATTTAATCCTTGTAATCAACCAGCATCGGCGCATGGTCGCTGAAGCGCTGTTCCTTGTAGATGCCCGTCGATACTGCCTTCTCCGCCATGACCGGAGTAACGGCATGGTAGTCCAGCCGCCAACCGACGTCCTTGGCCCAAGCCTGGCCACGGTTCGACCACCAGGTGTAGGCTTCCAGCTCGGGATGCAGTTTGCGGAACACGTCGACGAAGCCGACTTCGCCAAACAGTTTGGTGAGCCAGGCGCGTTCTTCGGGCAGAAAGCCGGAGTTCTTTTTGTTTCCTTTCCAGTTCTTCAGGTCCTTCTCGGTGTGGGCGATGTTCCAGTCGCCGCAGACGATGACGTCGCGGCCGCTGTTCTTCAGGGCCACCATGTGCGGCATGAAGGCTTCGAGGAATTTGAATTTCACCGCCTGGCGTTCTTCGCCGCTGGAACCGGAGGGCAGGTAGAGCGAGACCACGCTGAGATTGCCGAATTGCGCTTCGATGTAGCGGCCTTCGGCGTCGAATTCGGGAATGCCGAGACCGACGATGACGTTGTCCGGCTTGTTTTTGCTGTAGATGCCCACGCCGCTGTAGCCCTTCTTCTCCGCGTAGTGGAAATAGCCGTGATAGCCGTGCGGGGCGAACATGTCCGGGGTCATGTCCGGCTGCTGGGCCTTGAGTTCCTGTACGCACAGGATGTCGGCGTTTTGCTTGCCGAACCAGTCGAGGAAACCTTTGTTGTAGGCGGAGCGGATGCCGTTGAAGTTCAATGTGATGATGCGCATGTTGTCTCTCGTTGAATATGCCCTCGCATTATAATGGCGGCTCTGTCCAATCCATCTGCAAAGCTTACTCATGCACGCTTACCGCCAGGATTTCATCCGTTTCGCCGTTGCCCAGAATGTGCTGCGCTTCGGCGAGTTCCAGACCAAGGCTGGTCGTCTGTCGCCTTATTTCTTCAATTCCGGGCTGTTCCAGGACGGTGCCGCCCTGCGTGAGCTTTGCCAGTTCTACGCGCAGGCCATCCTCGCCTCGGGTATCGAGTTCGATATGCTGTTCGGCCCAGCCTACAAGGGCATTCCGCTGGTAGCGGGTACTTCCATCGCACTGGCCGAACAGGGCCGCAACGTCCCGTATTGCTTCAACCGCAAGGAAGCCAAGGACCACGGCGAGGGCGGCAATACCGTAGGCGCCAAGCTGCAGGGCAAGGTGCTGATCATCGACGATGTGATCTCGGCAGGCACTTCGGTGCGCGAGTCCATCGAACTTATCCGCGCGGCCGGTGCCACACCGTGCGGCGTGGTGATCGCACTGGACCGCATGGAGCGGGGCCAAGGGGAATTGTCGGCGGTACAGGAGGTGAATCGCGACTACAGGCTACCGGTCGTCTCCATCGCCGCGCTAAACGACCTGTTGGCATATTTGCAGGGGCAGGCAGAACTGGTGCAGAATCTGCACGCGGTGCAAACTTATCGTGACCGTTACGGGGTGAAATGATGATCGATTCAAAATTGCTGGTGGCTGCCGCGGCATTGTGCGCGGCGATGGTTTCCGTGAACGCCGAAGCCAAGTTGTACAAGTGGGTGGACAAGAACGGCCAGACCCATTACGGCGAGACCATTCCGCCGGAATATGCCAACCGGGACACGCAGGTTCTGGAGCACAACCGCATCAAAGACCGCAAGGACGGCTTCGATCTCAAACAACAGGAAGAGAGCAAGGTCGATCCCGAGGTAGCCAAGGCAGCCAAGGAAGCCAGACGCCGTGACGAGGCTCTGCTGAATACCTACAGTAGCGAAAGGGAAATCGATCTTTCCCGCGACCGCAACCTGTTGCAGGTCGAAGCGCGAGTCAATAGCTATACCACCATGCTGAAGTCAGCCAAGGAATCTTTGGAAGCGCTTCACAAGGAGAGCGAGGATCTCATCAAGAAGAACCGCAAGATCCCGCAGTCACTGACCGAAGACATCACGGAAGGCGAGGCGCTGGTCGCCAAGCGGCAGAAAGAACTGGATGTCAGCCAGAAAGAACTGGATGGTGTGAAAGCACGCTATGACGCCGATAAGCAACGTTACCGCGAATTGAAAGGGCTTGAACCCAGAAAGTGATCAGAGTCCCTCGAACTGCCGGGTAGTTGCATCGTAGCGCAGCAACTGCCCGTGTTCGATATCGAAGTACCAGCCATGCAGTGCCAGCTTGCCGCTTTCCACGCGTTCGCGTATCCACGGAAACGTCATCAGATTCGACAGTGAGACCAGAATCGAACGCTGTTCGCAGGCGCGTTCCTGCTCAGCCAGCGACGCGTCCGGCATCTCGGCGATCACCTCGGAACGCGCGCTTTCCGCCAGACACATCCAGTCGTCTATGTATGAACCCTTTGCACAGACCCCGCCGGTCTTCACCAGCGCGTTGATGCCGCCGCAATGCGCGTGTCCCAGCACGATGACGTGTCCGACGCCGAGAAAATTGACGCCGTATTCGATGGCAGCGGTGGTGCCGTGGTGGCCGTGGTGATCTTCCAGCGGCGGAACCAGATTGGCGACGTTGCGGATGACGAACAGATCACCGGGGTCGCAATCGAACACCAGAGCCGGATCGACGCGCGAATCGCAGCAGGCGACGACCAGTATCTTGGGAGTCTGGCCCTGGTTGACCAGTTGCTGGTAGAGAGTGTCGTGACGCTCGAAATGCTGTTCGCGAAAGCGACGGAAGCCTGCGATGAGTTGCGCTACCGCGCTCATGCGCCCGTCAACAGCCGCTGCGCTTCGCGGTATTTGTCGGCGGTCCTTTGCAGCACGTCGGCGGGCACCTGCGGTGCGGGCGGCTGCTTGTTCCAGCCGGAGGACTCCAGCCAGTCGCGCACGAACTGCTTGTCGAAGCTGGGCGGGTTCCTGCCGACCTTGTACTGGTCGGCGGGCCAGAAGCGGGACGAGTCCGGCGTGAGTGCTTCGTCGATCAGATACAGTTTACCGTTGCTGTCGGTGCCGAACTCGAACTTGGTATCGGCGATGATGATGCCTTTTGTGAGCGCGTAGTCCGCTGCCTGGGTGTAAAGCGCCAGCGTGGCGTTCTTCACCTGCTCGGCCATGTCGGCACCCAGCAGTTTCTTGGCTTCCTCGAACGAGATGTTCTCGTCGTGCTCACCCACTGCCGCCTTGGTCGACGGCGTGAACAGCGGCTGCGGCAGTTTCTGCGCTTCCTGCATGCCGGCGGGCAACTGGATACCGCACACGGCACCGGTCTTCTTGTAGTCCTTCCAGCCGGAACCGACCAGATAACCGCGTACGATGGCCTCGATGGGCAGCGGCTTCAGTTTCTTGGTGACGAAGGAACGACCGCGCACCTGCGCCTTTTCCGCCTCGGTTTTCACCACGGATTCGGGATCGATACCGGAAAGGTGGTTCGGGATCACGTTGCCCAGCTTCTTGAACCAGAAGTTCGACACTGCGGTGAGCACTTCGCCCTTGCCCGGGATGGGCGTCGGCAGGATCACGTCGAACGCGGACAGGCGGTCTGTCTGCACGATCAGCAGGTGGTCGGCATCGACCTCGTACAGGTCGCGCACTTTGCCGCGGTGCAGGAACTTCAGACTGGTCAGGTTCGATTCGTGTAGTGCGCTCATATCAGCTCAGGGCAGGTAGTGTGGTTGCAGCGATCTGTTCGGCTTGCTTCTTGCGATAATCGGCGAGTTTCTGCGCCAACGTTTTGTCATTCAGTGCCAGCATGGAGACGGCGAACAGACCCGCATTCGCCGCACCCGCCTCGCCGATGGCGAAGGTCGCCACGGGGATGCCTTTCGGCATCTGCACGATGGACAGTAATGAGTCCATTCCCTTCAGGTATTTGGAAGGGATGGGGACGCCCAGCACGGGCAGCGTAGTCTTGCCGGCGATGACGCCGGCCAGATGCGCCGCACCGCCCGCACCGGCGATGAAACACTGCACGCCTTGCGCGCTCATTTCCTTGATGTAGTCGAATAACAGGTCGGGTGAGCGGTGCGCCGAGATGACGCGGGCATCGAAGGTCACACCGAAATCCTGCAGCGCGCGCGCGGCCTGCTGCATGATCTCCCAGTCATTCGAACTGCCCATCACGATGGAAACGAGCGGCTTGGCCATGTCTTATGCTCCTTTGTGGTAACCCACTACGCGCTCGACTTCCTTTTTCGAGCCGAGGATGACGGGCACGCGTTGATGCAGACCGGTGGGCTTCAGTTCCATGATGCGCTCGCGGCCGGTGGAGCTCATGCCGCCTGCCTGCTCGACGATGAACGACATCGGGTTGGCTTCGTACATCAGGCGCAGTTTGCCGGCCTTGGCCGGATCCTTGGTGTCGAACGGGTACATGAAGATGCCGCCGCGGGTCAGGATGCGGTGCACTTCGGCGACCATGGAGGCGACCCAGCGCATGTTGAAGTTCTTCTCGCGACCGCCGTCCTTGCCTTTGACGCACTCTTCGACGTAACGCTGTACGGGTTTTTCCCAGTAGCGCTGGTTGGACATGTTGATGGCGAACTCGGCCGTGTCTTCCGGGATGGTCATGTTGGGGTGGGTCAGGAAGAACTCGCCGACGTCACGGTCCAGGGTGAAACCGTTCACGCCGTGACCGGTGGTGAGCACCATCATGGTGTTCGGGCCGTACAGCGCGTAACCCGCGCAGATCTGCTTGGTACCGGGCTGCATGAAATCGGCAGCGGTCGGGTTGGTCACGCCTTCGGGACAACGCAGGATGGAGAAGATGGTGCCGACGGAGATATTCACGTCGATGTTGGAAGAACCGTCCAACGGGTCGAAGGTGATCAGGTACTTGCCCTTGGGGTACTTGGCCGGGATCGGATAGATGTCGTCCATCTCCTCGGAAGCCATCGCCGCCAGGTGGCCGCTCCACTCGTTGGCCTTGATGAACACTTCGTTGGTGATGATGTCCAGCTTCTTCTGGGTCTCGCCCTGCACGTTCTCGCTGCCGGCACTGCCCAGCACACCGATCAACGCGCCTTTGTTCACGTCATGGGCGATCTGCTTGCACGCGGAGATAACGTCGCTCAGCAGGCCGGTGAAGTCGCCGGTTGCGCCGGGAATATGGCGTTGTTCTTCGATGATGAACTGGATCAAACTCTTGCTCATTATTGCTCTCCTCTGATTTGATTTTTACAACTAACGGATTTTACAGCTTTTGCACTTTGCTCTCTACGGCTATTTGGTCAATGAGATGAACAATTCCGGCAGCCTGATCGGCAACTGGGCCACGTTGTCCACGATGGTGTACTGCTTGCCGAAGATGTCCGAAACGTATTCGTCGGCTTTGGGGTCAAGATTGATGCAATAGCTATAGATGCCTTCCTGGTCCAGTTCCTTCACTGCCTGGCGCGCGTCTTCGATCAGGATGCGGCCGTCCTTGCTGTCGATATCGGCCGGCTCGCCGTCGGTCAGGATCAGCATCAGCTTCTTGTCCGCTTGCTGCTTTCCCAGATAGTGTGCGGCATGGCGCATCGCGGCACCCATGCGTGTCGAATAGCTGGCTTCCATCGCCGCCAGTCGGCTCTTCACCTCATCATCCCAGCCCTCGCTGTAACCCTTGATGTGCAGGTAACGCACGTCATGGCGCGTGTTGGAATGAAAGCCTGCGATGGCGAACGGATCGCCCAGTTTCTCAACCGCCCAGCCGAGTATCGTCACCGCTTCCTGGCTCAGCTCAAGAATGGTCTGCTGGCTGCCTGCAGCCTTTTCATTCAGCGATTCGGACAAGTCGAGCAACAACATGACCGCGATATTGCGGCCATCGTTGCGGTGGCTCATGTTGATGCGCGTATCCGGTTGCGCACCGCTCTTGTAGTCGATGAGCGAACGGATGGCGACATCGAGATCCAGCTCGCTGCCTTCTTCCTGATAGCGGATGCGCACCTTGTCCTGCGGTTTGAGCAGGTCGAGCAACTTCTTCAGACGCTTGGCCAAGCCCGCATGTTTCTCCAGCAAGCGGTCAATGTCTGCCGGGTTGCCCTGCGGGTGCAGAACTTCATACACGCTAACCCAGTCGGGACGATAGTTTTGGCCGTTGTAATCCCACTCGTGATAGTGGCGTGGCGGCAGACCTTTTAAATCTTCGCCAGGCTCCAACTTTCGATTCTGTTCTGCGCCCACTTCGCCTTCATCGTCCTCTTCCATGAAGTTCCACATGTGGCGGTTGTCGTCTCGAAACCCCACTTCAGTGTCCTTGAAGTGTGTCTTGGGCAGATTGTCACTCTGCAAACGGGTGCGGGCAATGAACGTGACCGCGATATCAACCATTCCCTGTGTACTCGAATCGCCCTGTTGCATCAGCGCGTGGAAGCGGCGTGCAAACTCGATGATGTGTTCGTTCTTGTATTCGTGATTCGCATCCAGAATGGCACGCGACAATATCGCCAAACGATGGCGCACACCCGATTCTTGTGTGTGGTCGCACGCATCTTCTGCAGGAATGGGATGCAACGCCAGGAAGATGGGACGCAAGCCCGGGTACTCGCGCATAGCCAGGAACTCCACACGACTGTCTTCCAGCGCCTCCACAGCCATACGTTGTGACGGACTCAGGTTGTCCGCGAAGATGGCTTTGGTCCAGCGACGGTGGGCCATGATGTGCGCCAGCGCGGCTCGATAGCGGTCAATACCAGAGATTCCCCGGGCATTGTCATAGACATCGGGCAGGCGAATGCCCAACTGGTCGTAGTAGGGCATCGGACTGCGCAGCTCATCGAAGGTGGTGGAATACGGGACGAGCATGTCCTCGTCTTGCCACAAGCCAAGCATGTACATTCTTAACTTGCGGTCGTTATCCACGAGCAAGGTACCGCGGCGTTCGCGCTGCAGCACCGCACGACTGTCGGCAGACTGCAGGCCGAAGTATTCGGTCTGGCGATCGGGATGGTCGTCGTAATAACGCACGCCGTAATCCACCCAATTCTTCAGACCGTTCAATGACAACTGGGCGAGCAACACCGGGATCTGTTTGAACATCTCCGGCAGGCCGGGGCTGGGAAAAGTCTGATGGATGCCGTGGACCGAAGTGGTGGTGCGCTCCATCAGATCGAGCGCGATGGCGATGTAGTCGTTCATCCGCTCGCGCGTCTGCAACCTGCGCGCCGTCACCGGCAGCGATTGCAGGAACGGTGTGATCGCCTTGCTGTTGGGCGATTTCGACATCTTGAGAATGAACTGCATGATGTCGGGCAGCACATCCTCGCCGACCTGCCCGGCGACTTCCGGCCATTCTTCCAGGAAGATCAGGATCGGCTCGGCGCCGCGACCCATCTTGCCGAGGAAGCGCGCATGCTCGATGTATGCGGCCACGCCGTCGCCGGTCAGCTGCGTCAGTGCCCTGCGCATACAGTCGGGAAACACCTCGCCCACGCGCGGGAAGCCGCAGTCGAGTTCCGACCAGTAGGGTTGCAGATCTTCCGGTATGTCTACCGTTTGCGTGGCCATGATGTCAGGCGAAGGTCGCGTCGATGGCGTGATCCAGTGTGTCGCGGATATCCGCATCGTCGGTGATCGGGCGCACCATCGCCATGCGGCAAGCCGCCTTGGGTGCGACGCCGCCCTTGATCAGGGTGGCCGCGTATACCAGCAGACGTGTGGAGATGCCCTCGTCCAGACCGTGACCTTTGAGGTTGCGTGCGGCTTGGCCGATCTTCACCAGTTGTGCTGCCAGACCGATCTCGATGCCCGCTTCCTTGCTCAGGATCTCGGCTTCGACTTTCGCCTCCGGATAATCGAACTCGAACGCGGTGAAGCGCTGCTTGGTCGACTGCTTCAGGTCCTTCATCAGACTTTGGTAGCCGGGGTTGTACGAGATCACCAGCTGGAAGTCGGGATGCGCCTCGATCAGCTCGCCCTTCTTGTCGAGCGGCAGGGTGCGGCGGTGGTCGGTGAGCGGGTGGATGACGACGGTGGTGTCCTGGCGCGCTTCGACGATCTCGTCGAGGTAGCAGATTGCGCCGATGCGCGCGGCCGTGGTGAGCGGACCGTCAAGCCAGCGCGTGCCGTTGGCATCGAGCAGGTAACGGCCGACCAGGTCGCTGGCGGTCATGTCCTCGTTGCAGGCCACGGTGATCAGCGGCTTGTTGAGTTTCCACGCCATGTATTCGATGAAGCGCGATTTGCCGCAGCCGGTCGGGCCTTTCACCATCACCGGCAGGCGCGCGGCGTAGGCCGCTTCGTACAGCGCCACTTCGTCGCCCTGTGTCTGGTAGAACGGTTCCTTGTGGACCTTGTATTGATCTGTATTCATCATGGTTGCTCCATGTAACCGCAAGTTGGGCGGCTTGTACTTCGGGAAAAAAACGCCCCCAGCTGGTGGGGGCGCGTTGTTAATTCAAGCTGATCTGCGACAGCTTTGTTGATTTCAAGCAGACAGCTATTTTTCCTCTGCCAGGTCCTTTTGGAGCCGCACCTGCGGCCTGAAGCTGCAGGCACTTCTCCACTCCCCCCTGTTTTATTACTTGTGGACACCCAGCTTTTCGCGCCAGCCCGGATACAGCTTGTCCGCATCTTTCGGGAAGGATTCGAATGCACGCGCAAACTCTTTGTGAGATTTCGCGTATTCGATCGGATCATGGCCGCCCTTCCAGCACTCGTAAGATTGACGCAGAGAGATCGCGCCGGCTGCCGGGCTGTCGATGTGGCCGTAAGATCCGCCGCCGGATGTGTTGATCACGTTGCCGTGGCCCAGGTTCGCGAAGAAGCCAGGCAAACGCAATGCGTTCATACCACCGGAGATGATCGGGGTCGTCGGCTTCATGCCGTGCCACTCTTGATGGTAGAAAGGACCATCCGCAGAGTCGCGCTCGATCATGTAGGCGATGTTGCGATCGTCCTTGCCGCCTTCCATCTTGCCGAAGCCCATCGTACCCACGTGGATACCGGAAGCACCTTGCAGACGGGACATCTTGGCCAACACGAACGCGGTGTAGCCGCGCTTGGAAGAAGGCGATGTCACAGCGCCGTGACCGGCACGGTGGTAGTGCAGGTATTGGCCGGGATATTGGCGACGTGCTGTCGTGACCATGCCGGGACCGCCGACATAGCCGTCAACGAGGAAGGCAACCTTGTTCGCATCCGGTCCGAAAGTCTCCAGGATGTAATCCGCGCGTGCCAGCATTTCGTAGTGGTCGTCCGCAGTGATGTTCGCGGAGAACAGTTTTGCCTGGCCTGTCTCGTCCATCGCGCGCTTCATCGCGTCATAGACCAACGGGATCACTTTCTTGGTCGGGCAGAAAGTCTGGTTGCCTTGCGGCTCATCGTTCTTGATGAAGTCGCCGCCCAGCCAGAATTGGTACGCTGCCTTGGCGAATGGCTCGGGACGCAGACCCAGCTTCGGCTTGATGATGGTGCCGGAGATGTAGCCGCCGTTTACACGCGGGCGACCCAGGATATTCCACATGTCGCTGATGTCGATGGCCGGGCCGTCGAACAGGCGCAACATCGACCAGGGAACATAGAAGTCTTGCATCTGCAGGTTTTCAACGTCGCCCATGCCCTGGTTGTTACCGATCGCCAGAGTCAGGAAAGAAACGATCATCGCACGGCCGTCGGTCACGTTGCGGTCGAACAGCTCGATCGGGTATGCCACCTTCATGATGCCCTTGGCTTCGTCGATGAAATACACCAGCGCGTCCACGCCCTTGGTGAATTCGTCGGTGGTGCTCACTTCTACGTTGGTACCGGTGGAAGATTCCGCAGCAATGTGTGCCGCCACTTCCAGATAGCCGTAACCGGCCATCGGTCGCATGGTGTAGGCAACCAGGATGTGCTTGTCACCCTTGATCAGGTCTTCTTCTTTCAGACTCAGATCGGCATAACGATTCGATTGATCCATCTATGTTCTCCTCTTTGTTTGAATGACTACGGAGCGAACTATACGCCCGGCAATCATAAATAATAGTCAAATATATTTATGTGAATCATAAGTAACGCTTATGGTATAAATATCCCCCATGCTCCCCATTTCCATCCGCCAGCTGCAGGTCTTCGAAAGCGTGGCCCGCCATCTTAACCACTCCCGGGCGGCAGCAGAACTGTTTTTGTCGCAACCGGCGGTGTCCATGCAGATCAAGCAGGCCGAGAGCGCCGTCGGCCTGCCCTTGTTCGAACAGACCGGCAAGAAACTGCACCTCACCGCCGCCGGGGAAGAGCTGCTGCACTATGCCCGTTCGATGCTGCAATTGATGGACGAGATGGAATCGGTGTTCGACGAGATGAAGGGGCTGGAGCGCGGCCACCTCAACATCTCCGTGGTCAGCACCGCCAACTACTTCATGCCGCAACTGCTGGCCAAGTTCATCCAGGCCCACCCCAAGATCAAGGTCAGCCTGTCGGTCGCCAACCGCGACGCCGTCATCAGGCAACTCGCCGACAACACCGCCGACCTTGCCATTATGGGCCAGCCGCCGCAGGGCGCGGACATGCGCGCCGAGGCCTTCATGGAGAACCCGCTGGTGGTGATCGCCGCACCGACCCACCCGCTGGCGCGCGCCAGCGACATCCAGCCCAAGCAACTGGCCAGCGAGACCTTTCTATTGCGCGAACAGGGTTCCGGCACACGCGGCGTGGTGGAACGCTTCTTCGCCAGCCACAAACTCGCCCTGCCCGCGCACATGGAGATGGACACCAACGAAGCCATCAAACAATCGGTGCAGGCAGGCATCGGCATCGGCATCATCTCGCGCCACGGCATTGAGATGGAACTGGAGACCAAACGTCTAGTAGTACTTGATGTGGATCATTTCCCCATCGTGCGCCACTGGTACATCGTGCACCGCAAGGACAAACGGCCATCGGTGGCAGCGCAGGAATTCGAGCGCTTCCTGCTGAGTGAATCGCAAACCTGACCAAGCAAGACATCGCTTCAGCTTCAAATCTTCAAAAGGTATAGGCCGTTTGGCATATTGACGAAGCAGGATTAGGCCGCTACGGTTAGCACAGGTGTCGCTGCCCATGAGCTAATACTTTGGACATAATCTCTGCGACTGCTTCTTTCACAACTGAGTACATCTATGAAATTTTACGGAACCTTCAAGGCTAGAGAATTCAAGCCTGCAGTTATTGCACCCGCAGCAGACATCCAGACCGGATTACCTACATCTGTCGCCACTATGGAAAAACAATATTTCGGTCAAATCGAAGGTCGCTCCGCAACATTTTTTAGTGCTGCTTTTGATCCAGCACTCGGAAAAGGCGCTTATTGTGCTATTGAATCTTTTGAAGGCTCATTGAGCGGCAGGTGTGGTAAGTTCAATTTCATCCACTCCGCAGCGACAAGCGGCAAAGACAGAACGAATGAGTTTTTTTCAATTGTGGCAGGAAGTGGAACAGATAAGCTTTACGGCATTTCAGGCGGAGGTGGAATCAGTATCGACTCCGATGGCACGCATCATATTTGGTTCGAAGTAGAGGGTCTTTCATAAGGTCGTAACCATTCCGTCACGCAGACGAATCACAATCAATGGGGAATAGGCCACGTTTTAGTTTGACTAATTCATGGGCATCTAACACCCCAAAAAAAAAGCGACCTAAAGGTCGCTTTTTTATTTGCTGCCTGAAGCGATGATTACTTCACGATCGCGTTCAGTTCGCCCTTGATGTAGCGCATCGCCATGGCATCCAGCGCGATCGGCTTGATCTTGCCGGCTTGGCCAGCGGAACCGAAGGCTTCGTAACGTGCCTTGCAGATCGCCTTCATTGCCTTGGTGGTCTCAGCCAGGAACTTGCGCGGGTCGAAGTCCTTGGGGTTTTGCACCAGGTAGCGACGGGTAGCGCCGGTGGAGGCCATGCGCAGGTCGGTGTCGATGTTCACTTTGCGCACGCCGTGCTTGATGCCTTCGACGATCTCTTCGACCGGTACGCCGTAGGTCTGGGGCATCGCGCCGCCGAACTCGTTGATGATCTTCAGCCACTCTTGCGGCACGGAAGAAGAACCGTGCATGACGAGGTGGGTGTTGGGGATACGGGCGTGGATCTCTTTGATACGGCTGATCGCCAGGGTGTCGCCTGTGGGCGGCTTGGTGAACTTGTAGGCGCCGTGCGAGGTGCCGATGGCAATGGCCAGTGCGTCCACTTGCGTTGCCTTGACGAATTCGGCTGCTTCGTTCGGGTCGGTCAGCAGTTGGTCGTGGCTCAGCACGCCTTCGGCGCCGTGGCCGTCTTCCTTCTCGCCGTGGCCGGATTCGAGAGAACCCAGGCAGCCCAACTCGCCTTCGACGGAAACGCCGACAGCGTGGGACATCTCGACCACGTTACGGGTGACGTTGACGTTGTAGTCGAATGTGGACGGTGTCTTGCCGTCGGTCATCAGGGAGCCGTCCATCATCACGCTTGAGAAGCCGGATTTGATGGCGTTGATACACACGGCCGGGGATGCGCCGTGGTCCTGGTGCATGACGACGGGGATGTGCGGATACATTTCAACCGCGGCCTCGATGAGGTGACGCAGGAACGGTTCGCCCGCATATTTGCGCGCGCCGGCGGAGCCTTGCATGATCACGGGGCTGTTGGTTTCGTCAGCCGCTTCCATGATCGCCTTCACCTGTTCCAGGTTGTTGACGTTGAATGCGGGCAAGCCATAGCTGTGCTCAGCCGCATGATCGAGTAGTTGACGCAGGGATACGAGTGCCATTTATTCCTCCTGATATTTAAATTACAGATACGCTTACAGTTATTGCTTAACCTTTGCGGTGGTCGCCCACGCGCACGATCTTCAAGGTATTGGTATGACCGGCAGTGCCGATGGATTCGCCCACGGTCATCACGATCAGATCACCATCCTGCACCAGCCCGAGTCTGTGCAACTCGTCTTCGGCTTCGTGCAGCGTGACGGAGTGGTCTTTCGATTCGATCCTGAAGGAGATGGGGTGCACACCGCTGAACAGTGTGACTTTATTCAGGGTGTCTTCCATCGGGGTCATCGCGTAGATCGGCGTATTGCCGTTGATACGCGACATCCACAATGCGGTAGAGCCCGATTGGGTCAATGCGACGATGGCTTTCACTTTGAAATGCGATGCCGCGTACAACGCCGACATGGCGATGGACTGATCGATGCGCGTGAACTTGATGTGATCCATGCGACGATCTGCGGAGCTATCTTCGGTCTCCTTCTCAGCGTTGAGGCAGATACGCGCCATTGCTTCGATGGTCTCGACGGGATAATCACCCACAGCCGTCTCCGCGGACAGCATCACCGCATCGGTTCCGTCCAGCACAGCGTTGGCCACGTCGGACACTTCGGCGCGGGTCGGGATCGGATTGGTGATCATCGACTCCATCATTTGCGTGGCGGTGATGGCCAGCTTGTTCCTGGCGCGTGCCATCTTGATCATCTTCTTCTGCAGACCGGGCACGGCAGCATCGCCGACCTCGACCGACAGATCGCCACGCGCCACCATAATGGCATCGGACGCATCGATGATCTCGGCCAGCACGGGGATGGCTTCTGCTCGCTCGATCTTGGCGACCAGCAATGCCTTGCCGCCTGCAGCCTGTTGCAGGTCGCGTGCCAACTTCATGTCGTCAGCAGTACGCGGGAACGACACAGCCAAAAAGTCCGCCTTGATCAGCGCGGCAGTCTTGATGTCTTCCTTGTCCTTGTCGGTCAGCGCGGGCGCCGTAAGTCCGCCGCCCTGGCGATTGATGCCCTTGTTGTTTGAGAGCACACCACCGCGCACGACCACACAGTGCACTTCACGACCCTTGACCGCCGTGACATGGAATTCCAGCATGCCGTCGTTCAGCAACAGCACGGTGCCGACATCCACATCGTCGGGCAGTTGTTTGTAGTCCAGACCAACGCGTTGCTGGTTACCGAGACCATCCAGTGCTGCATCGAGGATGAAGGTGTCGCCCTTGTTGAGCGTGATCTTGTCGTTCTCGAACTTGCGCACCCGAATCTTCGGGCCTTGCAAGTCGACCAGGATACCGACGGTACGGCCGACGGCCTTGGCCGCTGCACGAACGCGTTCGGCTCGGCCCAGATGGTCTTGTGCCGTGCCGTGCGAGAAGTTCATGCGCACCATATCCACTCCCGCACGGATCATCTGTTCCAGGACCTTTTGGTCGTTGGATGCGGGCCCCAGTGTTGCCAATATTTTTGTTCTGCGGAGCATGTTTCTGAATTTTCCTCTGTATGGGTGTGTCCCTCACACCACCTGGGCGGGCGCGCCAAGCGCGCCCGGGCAGGATTTATTTTGCTGCGCGTTGTTCCAGGATCTCCACGGCCGGCAATACCTTGCCTTCGAGGAATTCCAGGAACGCACCGCCGGCGGTGGAGATGTAGGACACCTTGTCGTAGATGTCGTACTTCTGGATCGCCGCGATGGTGTCGCCGCCGCCGGCCAGGGTGAACGCCTTGGTTTCGGCGATCGCCTTGGCGATGGTCTTGGTACCTTCGCCGAACTGGTCGAACTCGAACACACCGACCGGACCGTTCCACACCACGGTACCTGCCTTCATGATGATGTCGGCCAACTCTTGCGCAGACTTGGGACCGATGTCGAATATCATGTCGTCGTCGGCAACTTCGTTCGCGTTCTTCAGCACTGCCGGTTCATTGGCATCGAACTTCTTGCCACAGACCACATCCACCGCGATGGGGATGTTAGCGCCGCGTTGTTTCATTTTTTCGATCAGTGCCTGCGCGGTCGGGACCAGGTCGTCTTCGCACAGCGACTTGCCGACGTTGTTGCCGACTGCCTTGAGGAAGGTGTTGGCGATGCCGCCGCCGACCACGAGTTGTTCGCACTTCTCGGACAGGGATTCCAGCACGGTCAGCTTGGTCGATACCTTGGAGCCGCCGACGATGGCGACCATCGGACGCGCCGGGCTGAGCAATGCCTTGGTCAATGCTTCCAGTTCTTCGGTGAGCAGGATGCCGGCGGCAGCCACGGGCGCGAACTTCGCCACGCCGTGGGTCGAAGCTTCGGCGCGGTGCGCGGTGCCGAAAGCGTCCATCACGAAAACGTCGCACAAAGCGGCGTATTTCTTCGAAAGTTCGTCGTTGCTCTTCTTCTCGCCCTTGTTGAAGCGGCAGTTCTCCAGCAACACCAGTTCGCCGTCGGCGACGTTGAAGCCGCCGTCGATCCAGTCGCGGATCAGGCGCACGGGCTTGCCCAGCTTGTTGGCGATGGTATCGGCCACCGGCTTGAGCGAGTTTTCTTCCGAGAACACGCCTTCTTCGGGGCGGCCGAGGTGGGATGTCACCATCACTTTTGCGCCGGCCTTCAATGCGGCGTTGATGGTAGCCATGGATGCGGTGATGCGTGCATCGGAAGTGACCTTGCCGTCTTTGACGGGCACGTTAAGGTCGGAGCGGATCAGGACACGCTTGCCCTTCAGATCCAGGTCGGTCATTTTGATAACGGACATGATTTTTCCTTCTTGCAGACTTTGAATGCAGAAAGGGCTGGCATCAGCCAGCCCTTGATCGGATGGATTACTTGGCGACGTGCTGCACAAAGCGCAGCATGTTGCAGGTGTAACCGTACTCGTTGTCGTACCAGGCGACGATCTTCACGAAGGTACCGTCCAGCGCGATACCGGCTTCGGAGTCGAAGATCGACGAGAAGCCGCAGCCGCGGAAGTCGGTGGAAACCACCTTCTCGTCGGTGTAACCCAGCGTCTTGCTCATGTCGCCGCTCTGCGATGCCTTCTTCATGGCCGCGCAGATGTCTTCGTACTTGGCTTCCTTGTTCAGTTCGACAGTCAAGTCGACCACGGAAACGTCGGAAGTCGGTACGCGGAAGGCCATGCCGGTCAGCTTGCCGTTCAGCTCGGGCAACACCTTGCCTACCGCCTTGGCTGCACCGGTGGAGGAGGGGATGATGTTCTCGAGGATACCGCGGCCGCCGCGCCAGTCTTTCTTGGACGGGCCGTCAACGGTCTTCTGGGTCGCTGTGGCAGCGTGCACGGTAGTCATCAGGCCGCGCTTGATGCCCCAGTTATCGTTCAGCACCTTGGCAACCGGTGCCAGGCAGTTTGTGGTGCAGGAAGCGGCGGAGACGATGGTCTCACCCTTGTATGCGGTGTGATTCACGCCGTACACGAACATCGGTGTCTTGTCCTTGCTCGGTGCGGACATCACGACCTTCTTGGCGCCGGCCTTGATGTGGGCTTGGCAGGTTTCGTCTTCCAGAAAGAAACCGGTGCACTCCAGCACGATGTCGGCGCCGACTTCGTTCCACTTCAGATTGACCGGATCCTTCTCGGCGGTCAGGCGGATCTTCTTGCCGTTGACCACTAGGTTGTTGCCGTCGACCTTGATGTCGCCCTTGAAATTGCCGTGCACGGAGTCGTACTTCAGCATGTAGGCCAGATAGTCAGGCTCAAGCAGGTCGTTGATCGCGACCACTTCGAGATCCGGAAAGTCTTTGGAGATAGCGCGGAACGCCATACGACCGATACGACCAAAACCGTTGATACCAACTTTGATTGCCATGTTTTCTTCTCCCGATTAGCTAATTAAAAATTCTTTTCGATTTACAGCACACCTTTGACGGTCTTCACCACGTTGTGGCTTCGGCCGGGGCTGCGCCCCTTAACATTCGCCATGCTCATGTTAGCCTGCGCCGCAATGTCGTCAATGCGTATTACAGAACACCCTTAACTGTCTTGACGACATTGTCGACGGTGAAACCGAAGTGCTTGAACAGTTCCGGTGCCGGAGCGGATTCGCCGAAGCAATCCATGCCGATGACAGCGCCTTCGAGGCCGACGTATTTGTACCAGAGACCGGTCACACCGGCTTCCACTGCCACGCGCTTCACGCCCTTGAGCAGCACGCTGTCTTTGTATGCCTGGTCCTGACGGTCGAACACGTTGGTCGACGGCATCGACACCACGCGCACGTTGACGCCTTCGGCAGCCAGAGCGGCCTGTGCCTTGATGGCCAGATCGACTTCGGAACCGGTGGCGATGATGATGGCTTGCGGCTTGCCGCCCGCTGCTTCGGACAGGATGTAACCGCCCTTGCGGATGTTCTCGATCTGTTTCGCGTCGCGCTTCTGGAATTGCAGATTCTGACGGCTGAAGATCAAGGAAGACGGGCCGGTCTTGCGCTCGACCGCGCACACCCAGGAAACCATCGACTCGACGGTGTCGCAAGGACGCCATGTGTCCATGTTGGGGATGTAACGCAGGGTTGTAGTCTGCTCGACGGGCTGGTGAGTCGGGCCGTCTTCGCCCAGACCGATGGAGTCGTGGGTGAACACATAGATCACGCGCTGCTTCATCAGTGCCGACATGCGCAATGCGTTGCGGGCATATTCCGAGAACATCAGGAAGGTGCCGCCGAACGGCAGCAGACCGCCGTGCAGTGCCATGCCGTTCATGATGTGCGACATGCCGAATTCGCGCACGCCGTAGCTGATGTAGTTGCCGGGCTTCTTGCCGGAGACGTGGTGCGCGCCTGTCCAGTTGGTCAGGTTGGAACCGGTCAGGTCGGCGGAACCGCCGAGGAATTCGGGCAGGGCGGGAACCAGTGCGTTGATCGAGTTCTGCGAGGCTTTACGAGTAGCGATGGTCTCGGCTTTCTCGTTGACTGCAGCGATCGCCTTGGCAGCGTGGTCAGCCCAGTTGGCCGGCAGATCGCCATTGGTGCGGCGTTCGAATTCTGCGGCTTCTTTCGGGAAGGCCTTCTTGTATTCGGCGAACTTGTTGTTCCACAGCTTTTCCAGACCGGCGCCCTTGGTGCGTGCATCCCATGCGTCATAAACATGCTTGGGAATCTCGAACGGGGGATATTTCCAGCCGATGTGCTCACGGGTCGCTTGTACTTCGGCATCGCCCAATGCAGCGCCGTGCACGTCGTGCGTGCCTGCCTTGTTCGGAGAACCGACGCCGATGATGGTCTTGCAGCAGATCAGTGTGGGCTTGTCTGTGACTTTCTTGGCTTCTTCGATGGCGGCGTTGAGCGCTTCAGGATCGTGACCCTGGACATCGCGAACCACGTGCCAGCCGTAAGCCTCAAAACGCTTGGCTGTGTCGTCTGTGTACCAGCCGTCGATGTGGCCGTCGATGGAGATGTTGTTGTCATCCCAGAAGGCGGTCAGCTTGCCCAGACCCCATGTGCCGGCCAAAGCGCACGCTTCGTGCGAGATGCCTTCCATCATGCAGCCGTCGCCCATGAACACCCAAGTGCGGTGATCTACGATCTCGTGACCGGGCTTGTTGAATTCGTTGGCCAGCAGTTTCTCGGCCATCGCCATACCCACGGCGTTGGTAATGCCCTGACCCAGCGGGCCGGTGGTGGTCTCGACGCCAACTGTGTAACCGTACTCGGGGTGACCCGGTGTCTTGGAGTGCATCTGGCGGAAACGTTTCAGCTCTTCAATCGGCAGATCGTAGCCGGACAGGTGCAGCAAAGCGTAAACCAGCATGGAGCCGTGGCCGTTGGATTGCACAAAACGGTCGCGGTCGGGCCATTTCGGATTGGCCGGATTGTGGCGCAGGTGGTGGTTCCACAACACTTCGGCAATCTCGGCCATGCCCATCGGCGCGCCGGGGTGTCCGGAGTTGGCCTTTTGCACTGCATCCACCGCCAGCATGCGGATCGCGCCGGTGATGTCATTGAATTTTGGTGGAGTTACATTACGTGCTGCTGCCATTTTCCTGCCTCCTAAATAAGCTTCTCTTGCGGATTAATAATCAGTATTAAATTCTGTGAAAGGCGTCGATTATGCCTGAACGACCCCCCTCCGGGCAACTTCGGCAAGTAACCCTGAATGGTTATAGACAACCCTATTGCTGTTCGCCCGAGTTTTTTTTGAGGGGTTTTATCCCCAGTTGTTTCAGTTTTCGGTACAGATGCGTACGTTCTATGCCCGCCTTCTCGGCGATACGAGAAATGTTCCCGTTCTCTTTTTGCATCTGATAGTTGAAATACAGGCTATCGAACTGCTCGCGCGCTTCCCGGAGCGGCAAATCTAACTGCAATGAAACCTGGGCGCAACCCTCCTCGCTGTCGGGTTTGGCAGCCGCCTCTTTCAGTTCCGGCAGCGCCGGGGCGATGCCGCGCTGGATCGCCTTGGCGACGGTGGCCAGCAGTTTTTGCAGGGCGATGGGCTTCTCCAGAAAGTCTGTGGCGCCGATACGCATGGCTTCCATCGCCGTCTCTATCGTTCCGTGTCCCGACATCATGATCACCGGCATGCTCAATTTGTCCTGCGCGACCCATTCCTTGAGCAGGCTCAACCCATCGGTATCCGGCATCCAGATATCGAGCAGTACCAGATCAAGGTGCTGGCGGTCACGGATATTGCGCGCCTGCCCCGCGTTTTCCGCCAGATGAACACGGTAACCTTCGTCGAACAGGATTTCAGATAGAAGCTCGCGTATGCCCACTTCATCGTCAACAACCAGTATCTCTTTTGTCATGCTATACCTCTGCTTCAATATCAGCCAGTGGCAGAGTCACGCTCACGCATGTTCCCCCTGACGGCTGTCTTTCTAAAGTGATCTGCCCGCCGTGTTCTTCCACGATCTTCTTCACGATCGCCAAGCCCAGTCCGGTTCCCTTCTGTTTGGTGGTCATGTACGGTTCGAACAAGCGCCCCAACAGGCTCTCCGGGATACCGCTGCCGTTGTCGCGTACCATCAGTTTCAAGGCTCCCTCGTCGGTATCTGCCGTTTCGAGGATGATCAGCGGGCGTTCGGTCTGCTGCAATGCGTCATGCGCGTTCTGCAGCAGATTGTGGATCACTTGGCGCAAGCGTGTCGCATCACCGTTCACCCAGGTTTGCCGCGCCGCCAGCTTCAGGGAGATCGGACTGCTATTGGCTTCATACAAACCCATCACCTCGTTCAGCAACTGGTGCATATCGAGTCTGACCATGCGCGTGGCCGGAGCACGCGCATAGTTGGCAAACTCCATGACCATGTTCTTCATCGCGGCAACCTGACTGACGATGGTCTGCGTTGCGCGCTGCAACAATTGCGCATCCTGATCATCCAGCTTGCTGAGCAGTTTGTGCTGCAGCCGCTCCGCCGATAGCTGGATCGGCGTGAGCGGGTTCTTGATCTCGTGCGCCAGCCGCCGCGCAACTTCACCCCAGGCTGCCTGACGTTCCGCCTGCAGCAGATGGGTGATGTCGTCGAACACCACCACATAACTGCTGTCCTCTTCCCGAGTCGACAGTCGTGTCCCGCGCAGTAACAGGATCTGGTCGCCGTTCTTGCTCATGCGTTCGATCTGCTGGCGCCATTCGTATTGCGATACTTCGTTGAAGCCGCTCAGCACCGCTTCAACGAACGAGCGCAATAAGACGTGCCCGGCCGCAATCTCTTCCAGGGTCTTGCCTTCCATCTCCTCCAGCGATACGCCGAGAATCTGGTTAGCACTGGGATTCGAAGAGTGCAGACGGTGTTTTTCGTCGACTACCAGCACGCCCGATGACAAGTGAGACAGCACGCTTTCCAGATAGGCCTTGGCATTCTCCACCTGCAACTGTTGCTGCTCGCCCTTGCGTTTGGCATCGGCAAGATAGGCATTCATCTGGTTGAACAATCCGGTCAGGGCACCCAGTTCGTCGCGGCTCTGCACCGGATAATTGCCACTGAAATCGCCTTTCGCCACGGCCAGCGTGCCTGCCGCCAGTGCCGCCAGCGGCGCGCTGAGTTGTTCGCTCAAATAGAATGCAGCCGAGCTGACGCTCAACAGCACGATCAGCAGCGACAAAGTGAGCGTGATGCCATACAGACGTTTCAAGCCAAGGCGGGAGAGCGACAACTCCTGATAGTCGCGATAGACCGCCTGCACGGTATCTGCATCCGCTGCGATCTGCGCGGGAACCTGTTGTACGAATTGCAGCGTCCGTCGCTCGTCTTTCCAGCGCGCGGACTTCACCGGGATCAGCACGCGCAAGGCCAACTGGTCTTCCGGCAATACTTCCACCATGCTGTAACCGTTCTTCTCCCAGGCTTGCCGCATGACTTCGGTCGTCGGTGCCATCTGTGGCTGTGTTTTCCCGTCGCTTCCGGTGAAAGCGAGCAACTTGCCCTGACCATCGAATAAAGCTGCTTCCTGCGCGCCGCCTTCTTCGACCAGACGTTTCACGGTCTTGCCATGTTGGCGCGGGTCCTGTTCTGCGAGGATCATCGCAACCAAATGGCCTTTCTTACCCAGCTCGGCCAGCCCGTTCTCCAGCGTACTGCGTCCAAGATTCAAACCGCCTTCCAGCGCTTTTTCCACACGCACGTCGAACCAGGACTCGATGCTCTTGCTGAGGAACTGCACTGACACCGCGTAGACCAGCAATCCTGGCATGATTGCGATCACCGAAAAGATCAGCACCAGCCGCAAGGTCAGTTTCGCGCCGTACACTTTTTGTTTGAGTTTGTTGCGCAGTTGCTTTACCTGCGAACCGACCAGTCCGGCCAGACCCACCGCCAGTACGCCCGTCATGATCAGCAACACATAATAGTTGTGTGAGAACAGGTCGGTGTTGGCGCTAGCACTGGACAGCAGATACAGCAAGGCCGCGCCGAGGATGCCGCTGAAGATGACCAGATATTTCATTGCTCGGCTCCGGCTGAGGGAGGCAACACTTCCCAGCGGTAGGGCTTGGATTCAAGGTTCCAGTCCTCATTGGTCAGCGCGTTCACCTGCAAGGGTTTCGGCAACTGGGTCACATCCAGCCGCATTTGCGCCATGGCTGAACAGCAATCGCTGCCTTTCTTGATCAAGCGTGTAAAGAAGCCGCCGCCTTCCCTGTCCAGCATGGATAGCGGTACCGGCGGGGCTGTCTGGTGGCCCAGCACCTGCAGGGCATCTTTTAATTCGTGGAAACTCTGGAACAGCGAGCCGTGCGTGATGCGGTATTGCTGGGTCAGCGCATTGTAGGAGAGCTTGGCAGTCTGTTCATCACGCACGACATCGGTATCGAACCAATACCAGCGCGAGCGGTTGATGGTGAGTTCGCTGACGAAGTACAGGGTCACGCCGCGCGTGAGTGCCGTTTCCACCGTATGCGAGAGCTGGATGTCGTAAACCGCAGAGAGCTGATATCCCTCGTCGGTGAGACGCGCCTCCGCCTTGCTGATGAATATGCCTTCGGCACAAACACTGGACGCACACAGCCACAAGCCGATCAGAGAGATCGAGCGACGCAACCAATCAGACTTTTTTGTGCAGCAAAGCATAGAAGAATCCGTCATGCTCATCGTTCGGCAACAACTGTCCGTCTGTCATTCCCGGTGCGAACAGGTCGATCCGCACCGCATCGGCATGCTGCCCCAGAAATTCTTCCAGCACTGAATTGTTTTCCCGCGCAAAGATGGAACAGGTCGCGTAGAGCAATTTACCATCTCTTGCCAGCAGCGGCCACAAAGCATTCAGGATCTGCAATTGCTGTTGGGCAAAACTCTCGATGTCCTCCGGACGGCGCAGCCATTTGATATCCGGGTGACGACGTACCACACCCGAAGCGGAGCAGGGCACGTCGGCCAGGATGCGCTGGAAAGTCTTGCCGTCCCACCAATCCTGCGGGGTAGCGGCATCACCGCAGACCACCCGTGCTTCCAAACGCAGGCGCTGCATGTTTTCGCGCACGCGCTGCAGCCGTTGTTCGTCCTTGTCCAGAGAAACGAGTTCGATGTCTGCGGATTCCAGCAGATGGGCGCTCTTGCCACCGGGGGCGGAGCACGCGTCCAGCACGCGCATGCCGTCTTTCACATCGAGGAACTGCGCCGCATATTGGGCACCCGCATCTTGCACCGAGACTAGCCCCTCGGCGAACCCGGGCAGGCGTTCGACACCGACCGGGCGCTCCAGCTTCAATGCGTCCGGTTCGACCGGAAGTGCGGGGATGTCCTGTTCGGCGAGCAGCGTCCGGTATTCTGCAACTGTCGTCAGTCGTGTATTGACACGCAAAGTCATCGGCGGATGCAGATTCCCAGCTTCCAGTATCGCAGCCGCCTGTTCGCCGTATTGCGCTTTCAGTGCCGCTACCCACCATTGCGGATAGGCGTAGCGACTTTCATCGCGCTGGTCAGCCGCTTCCTGCAGTGCTTGTTGTTTGCGCAGGAAGTTGCGCAGCACGGCATTGACCAGCCCGCTGGCAGCGCCGTTGATGCTCTTGGTCGCGCGTACCGCCTGATCGACGATGGCGTGCTGACTGGCCTTGGTATATTGCAATTGATAAAGCGCCACCAGCAGCAGGCAGCGCAGCGGAGATTCCTGAACCGGTCGTTCGAGCAGGTTATCCATCATGAAAACCAGTCGCCCGTAGTAGCGTAACGTGCCATAGCACAAGTCCTGCAGCGCACCGCGCTCCTGCGCGGTCAAGTTCGCTTGCTTGCGCAGGCTCTCGTTCAGCACCTCATTGAGATTCCGTCCGCCGCGTACGACCTTGCTGACGACTTTTGCTGCTTCGTGTTGTATGCGCTGCATCTTCAGTGGGTACCCAGCCGGTCGCCAACTTTGAGCGGAAAGCCCTGCACGAATTGCGCCAAGGGCAATGCCTTGCCGCCCGGCTTCTGTAACACTTTCAAGGCCAGCGCACCGTTGCCGCAGGCGACATGGATAGTCTCCTTGTCGACGGCGAGCACTGTCCCGGGTATCGCTGAGCTTCCTTCGCCAATGGCGGCTTTCAATATCTTGATCGGGGTCTCGCCGAATTGGGTGTGGGCGACCGGGAATGGAAAATATCCGCGCACGGCTCGTTCCAGTTCTGTAGCGCTCCTGGTCCAATCCAGTTGTGCTTCAGCCTTGCTGAGTTTGGCGGCATAGGTCGCCTTCTCACTGTCCTGTCTTTCCGGATGCAGTTTCCCTTTTTCCAGTTCGCGCAGTGTAGCGACGATCGCCTGGGCGCCCATCCCGGCCAGCTTGTCGTGCAGTGTCTCCGCCGTGTCTTCGGCAGTGATGGGGCACACTGTCTTCAGCAACATGTCGCCGGTATCCAGCCCCTCATCCATCTGCATGATGGTGATGCCGGTCTCGGCGTCACCCGCCAGGATGGCGCGCTGGATCGGGGCGGCGCCGCGCCATCGCGGCAACAAGGAAGCATGGATGTTGAGGCAGCCGTAGCGCGGCAATTGCAATACCGCCTTGGGCAAGATCAAACCGTATGCGGCGACCACCATCAGCTCCGCACCGAATGCAGCGAGTTCCTGTTGTGTCTCCTCGTTCTTCAGGGTTGCCGGTTGTAACACTGGTAGGGCCAGTTGCAGGGCAAGATGCTTCACCGGGCTGGCCGTCAATTGCATGCCGCGCCCCGAAGGACGATCCGGCTGCGTGAGTACCGCCACGACCTGGTGTTCTTTGCTCAGCGCGGCCAGGGCATCGGCGGCGAATTGCGGTGTACCTGCGAATATGATCTTCACGGGGCGCGCTTAGAGCGTTTCGCGCCGCTGCTTTTTCAGCTTGGAGCGGATGCGGGTCTGTTTGAGGTGGGACAGGTACTCGACGAAGACCTTGCCCTGCAGGTGATCCATCTCATGCTGTATGCACACGGCCAGCAGTCCCTCGGCTTCCAGCGTGAAAGGTTTGCCGTGCTCGTCGAGTGCCCGCACGGTCACGCGCTCGGCGCGGCTTACTTTTTCGTAGATACCGGGGACTGACAGGCAGCCTTCCTCGTTCTCTTTTTCCCCTTCCAACTGCTGCAATTCGGGGTTGATGAACACCTTCAGGTCGTCATGTGTCTCCGACACGTCGATCACGATCAAGCGGATATGCTGATCCACCTGTGTCGCCGCCAGTCCGACGCCGGGGGCGGAATACATGGTTTCCGCCATGTCGCGCACCAGCTTGCGTATGCCGTTGTCGACCTGGTCGATCTTTTTGGCGACCTTGTGGAGCCGCTCGTCGGGGTATTGCAAGATAGGGAGAATTGCCATAAAAGCTTGCCAACTTAAGAGACTAGATGCAGAATTTAAACCGCCGTGCAAACATCACACCGCACTTTCCTTACTTTGCTGGGGTTTTCCATGCGCAAGATTATATCGCTGATTTGTCTTCTTATGCCCCTGACGGCTTTTGCCGACGAGCTCCAGCTGCAGGAGAATGCGCCCGAGCGCTACGTCGTTGTGAAGGGCGATACGCTGTGGGACATCTCCGCCAAATTCTTCAAGGACCCGTGGAAGTGGCCTCAGATCTGGGGTTACAACAAGGACACAATAGAAGATCCGCACTGGATCTATCCCGGAGATGTAGTCTATCTTGACCCCAACACCAAAACACTGCAGGTCGGAGTTCCGCCAAGTACCTCCACCATCGACACAGCGGCTCCAGCCGATTCAACTGCACTTATTCCCCCTGTCGATGATGTCAGGACTTCTCCTGCATCTGATGCGGTCAAGTTGACTCCCAAAGCCAGGGTTATTACTCGTTCAAACGAAGCCATTCCGGCTATTTCGCTTAAAGTGATCGGCCCGTTTCTAGCACGTCCTTTGGTCATCGAGGAGGATGAGCTGGATGCAACACCAATTTTGGCCGGTACCTATGAACAAAGGCAGCTGCTGGGAACAGGCGATGTGGCATATGCTGAGAATATGCCCAATGACAAAGGGGAGCGTTGGCAAATCTACCGCCCTGACCGTACTTTCAAAGACCCGGACACAGGCGAAATCCTCGGTCATGAGGTTCTTTATCTGGGTGATGCAACGGTCGAGAAATTCGATACCGTCTCCACCCTGAAGATCACACGATCAGTCCTCGAAATCAATAAGGGCGACAGATTCGCGCAAGCGGCCTCGGGCTTTTCCAGCAATTATCAGCCTCGTGCACCGGAAAAGATGATCAACGCGAAAGTGATCTCCATCTATGGCGGTGTTTTGCAAGCGGGGCAGAACGCTATCATCACCCTGAACAAAGGTCAGCGTGATGGTTTGGAAAGCGGACATGTGCTGGCTCTTTACCAGAAGGGCGAAGAGATTCGCAAACCTGGCTGGTTCACTCCCAACACGATGCTTCCCGACGTTCGCTATGGTCTGGTATTTGTCTTCCGTGTGTTCGATAAGGTGTCTTACGGCTTGGTCATGCAAACCAGATTGCCTGTACAAATTCTGGATCGCGCCAGCACCCCGGAATAATAAATGCCCCTCGACGCCTCACTCGCGTCGTGGCTCACCCTGAGCCAGATACCCGGGCTGGGTAACGAAGGCTTGCGGCGACTGCTGCAAGCCTTCGGTTCTCCCGAAGCAGTGTTGCAATCCTCTCACTCCTCGCTTTCCAGGCATATCAAACCCACCGTGGCACAGGCTATCGCCGGCGGGATAGATGATTCCGTGCTAGCCGCAGTCGCCGCCTGGCTCGACGATCCGCTCAACCGCATCATCACTATCGCTGATACCGAATATCCGCAGTCCTTGCTGAACACCGCCGATCCGCCCCTACTGTTGTATGTGAAAGGACGTGTTGATCTGCTCAACCTGCCTTCTCTGGCCATCGTGGGTAGCCGCAATGCCACTGCACAAGGCAAGCGCAATGCAGAAGCCTTCGCACTGTCGGCCTCGGATGCCGGACTGTGTGTTGTCAGCGGCATGGCTCAGGGTATAGATACTTCGGCCCATATCGGCGGATTGCAAGGTGCCGGTTCCAGCATCGCCGTCGTCGGCACCGGACTGGACAAAGTCTATCCCGCCTCCAATCGTGAGCTGGCGCATCGTCTGGCACACAGCGGCACCATCATCTCCGAGTTCGCGCTGGGCACACCGCCGCTGGCGGCGAACTTCCCGCGCCGCAACCGCATCATCAGTGGTTTGAGTCTGGGTTGTCTGGTGGTCGAAGCTTCGGTACAAAGCGGCTCGCTCATCACTGCGCGCATGGCGCTGGAGCAGTGTCGCGAGGTCTTCGCCATCCCCGGTTCGATCCACTCGCCGCAATCCAAAGGATGCCATCTGCTCATCAAACAAGGCGCGAAGCTGGTCGAGAGCGCGCGCGACATCCTGGAGGAACTCGGGCAAACCACCGTTTCCATCTCTGAAAATGAAAACCCTCCGCAACACCCGTTGTTCTTACATCTTGGCTTCGATCCGCTCGACGCGGAAAGCCTTGCGCAGCGCAGCGGCTTGACGATAGGCGAGCTATCCGCCATCCTGTTGCAACTGGAACTCGACGGACATATCGCATCTTTGCCCGGCGGCCTCTATCAACGCATCACCTAAATAGACTCTTAAATGTTCGACATCCTGTTATATTTGTTTGAAAGCTACTTCGATATCGGTAGCTATCCCGACCACGACAAACTTTCGGTAAAGCTCACCGCTGCCGGCTTTGACGAAGAAGACATCAACCAGGCGCTGACCTGGTTGTCCGGCTTGCAGGAACTGACCCGCGCCGCTTATCCAGAGACCATCAACCACAGCGGCATCCGCCTCTACACAGATTTCGAAGAGCAACGCATTGGCCAGGAAGGTCTGCGCTTCCTCGCGTTCTGGGAACACAACAAGGTCATCACCCCGATCGAACGCGAGATGATCATCGACCGTGTACTCGCTCTGGGTCGCAAGAACCTGCCGCTGGACAAGCTCAAACTCATCGTACTGATGGTGTTGTGGAGCCAGCATGAAGACCTCGACCCGATGCTGATCGAGGACCTGCTCACGCCAGCCGACGTGACACAAGCACACTGATATATATAGATGGCATCCAACCTCCTCATCGTAGAGTCTCCGGCCAAGGCCAAGACCCTGAAGAAATATCTGGGCAAGGACTTCGAAGTCCTCGCTTCCTACGGCCACGTTCGCGACCTCATTCCCAAGACTGGCGCGGTCGACCCCGACGACAACTTCGCGATGAAGTACGAGACCATCGCGCGCAATTCCAAGCATGTCGACGAAATTGCCAAAGCTGCTGCCGCCGCCGACCACATCTACCTGGCACCCGACCCGGACCGCGAAGGTGAAGCGATCGCCTGGCATATCTCGGAGATATTGAAGACCAAACGCGCGCTCAAGGGCAAGACAATGCAGCGCGTGGTGTTCTATGAGATCACGCAGTCCGCGGTACAAGCCGCAGTTGCGAATCCGCGCGAGATCTCCATCCCGCTGGTGAATGCGCAACAGGCGCGCCGCGCTTTGGATTATCTGGTCGGCTTCAATCTCTCGCCGCTGCTGTGGCGCAAGATCCGTCCCGGTTTGTCGGCGGGTCGCGTGCAGAGCCCGGCGCTGCGCCTGATTGTCGAGCGAGAACTTGAGATTGAAAAGTTCAAGAGCCAGGAATACTGGTCGGTACATCTGGACAGCCTGAAGAACAGCATCCCGTTCAGCGCCAAGCTGTTCCAGTTTCAGGGCAAGAAGCTGGAGCAACTCAGCATAACCAGTCAGGCCGAGTACGACGCCATCCACGTCAAGCTGAACGACGCCAAGTTGCCACCGAAAGTGGTGCGCGTCGAAAAGAAGGGCAAGCAACGCAGCCCGACCGGACCGTTTACGACCTCAACACTGCAACAGGAAGCCGTGCGCAAACTCGGCATGACTTCCGACCGCACCATGCGCACCGCGCAATCGTTGTATGAAGGCGTCGACATTGGAGGAGGAACAGTCGGCCTGATCACCTACATGCGTACCGACTCGGTGAATCTGGCTAACGAAGCCGTGGCCGAGATCCGCCAATACATCGGCGACAACTTCAGCGCCGAATACCTGCCGGCCAAGCAGCCCGTCTACAAGAGCAAGGCCAAGAACGCGCAGGAAGCGCACGAGGCTATCCGCCCGACTTCCATTTTGCGCACACCCGACAGTCTGCGCGACCACCTCAACATCGATCAGATGCGTCTGTACGAGATGATCTGGAAACGCACGCTGGCCAGCCAGATGTCGCCCGCGCGTTTCGATACGGTGAGCGTCGATATCCGTTTAAGCAGTGATGACACCCTGTTCCGCGCCTCCGGCCAGACTTTAGTGTTCCCCGGTTTCATCGGCGTGTACATGGAAGACGTGGACGATGCCGAGGAAGAAGACAGCGCCAAGTTGCCGCCGCTGGTCGAAGGCGATGTGCTGCCCATCGAAAAACTCTACGGCGAGCAGCACTTCACGCAACCGCCGCCGCGCTTCTCCGAAGCCAGCCTGGTGAAGGCGCTGGAAGAGTACGGCATCGGCCGTCCTTCCACTTACGCCACCATTATCTCCACGCTGCAGGCGCGCGAGTACGCCACGCTGGACAAGAAACGCTTCATGCCGACCGATGTGGGCCGCGTGGTCATCAAGTTCCTCAACGAGCACTTCACTCGCTACGTCGATTACGGCTTCACCGCGAACCTGGAAGACGAGCTCGACGATATCTCCGAAGGCAAGCGCGACTGGATCCCGGTACTCGAAGAATTCTGGAAAGGCTTCAACAAACTGCTGGGCGAGAAAAAGGACGTCGATCGTCCGGGCACCGAGATTCTGGAAGAGCCCTGTCCGAAATGCGGCAAGCCCCTGTCCAAGCGACTCGGCAAGCGCGGCAGCTTCATCGGCTGCACGGCTTACCCCGAATGTGACTACACGCGCAGTCTAGGCGGCGAAGAGGACGCGGGCGAAGCACGCAAGGAACTGGGCATTCATCCGGAGACAGGTCAGATCGTTTTGCTGTTGCGCGGGCCGTACGGCCATTACGTGCAACTCGGCGAGGTGGAAGAGGGCGCCAAGATCAAACCCAAGCGCGTTTCCTGGCAGAAAGAGATGCCGCTGGAGACTGCCGATCTTGCATCCGCTTTAAAGCTGCTCTCGCTTCCGCGCGAAGTTGGCACTCACCCAGAGACTGGGAAGAAGGTCATCGTCAACATCGGCCGTTTCGGTCCCTACATTGGCCATGACGGCAAATTCAAGTCCATCCCGCGCAGCGACAGTATCTTCGACATCGGCTTGGAGCGCGCCGTGGAACTGCTGGCGCAAGCCAAGACCGGCGGCAACACCGTGTTGCGTGCGTTGGGCGAACACCCGGCCGACAAAGCACCGGTCGAAGTCTGCAGCGGCCGCTACGGTCCCTACGTGCGCCACGGCAAGGTCAATGCAACCCTGCCCAAGGATGTGACCCCGGAAGCGGTGACGCTGGAAGAAGCGCTGGAACTGATCGCCGCGAAAGCGGCGAAGGGCGGGACAGGCAAGGCGAAGACCGCGCGCAAACCGGCAGCCAAGGCAAAGACCACCAAGGCAAAAGCGGCAGCGAAACCCAAGACGACGATAAAGAAAGCTACGGCTAAAACTGCGGCTGAAAAACCGGCGGTCAAGAAAACCACCAAGACAGCGACGACCAAGGCCAAGACAACGACAGCAAAAACGGCCACAAAAAAAGTCGCCGCCAAACCTGCCGCGAAAAAACCAGCGGCCAAGAAAACCACCAAGAAGTAAGTCAGACCATCAAATCCGTTCGTGGTGAGCTTGTCGCGCCAGGAGCGGATTTCTTCTGCATGGGCCCTACCCCTCACCCGCATCCTGAAAGTCGCTTGTCGCGCGTTTTGAGCGGCCTATGCTGGAACCCGCGTGGCTATTGGCTTACGCAGATGCTCTTATAAAAAATGAAAACCGCCCCTTTCGGAGCGGTTTCGTGACTAGCAAGAAAAGAACCTAGTTAAACATCCAGATTTTTTACTCCCAACGCATTCTTCTCAATGAAAGCGCGTCTAGGCTCGACCACATCTCCCATCAAGGTTGTGAATATCTCGTCCGCACCCACAGCGTCCTCGATGCGCACTTTGAGCAGGATGCGGTTCTTCACATCCATGGTGGTCTCCCACAGTTGCTCGGGATTCATCTCACCCAGTCCTTTGTAACGCTGGATGGCTACGCCCTTCTTGGCGTCTTCCAGCAACCATTCGATGGCTTGCTTAAAGCTGATAACACCGCGCTTCTGTTCGCCGCGCATGGCGTAGGAGGTGGGGGAGATCAGGCCATTGAGTGCGTCGGCGGTCTGGCGGATCTGTACGTAGTCTCCGCTTTGCAGGAACTCGCGGTCCAGGTAGCTCAGCGAGTAGTTGCCGTGGAATAGTTTTTCCAGACGCAGGCGCAGTTCGCCGTTGATGTCGGTTTCGACTTCGGCTCGGATGACGCCGCCGCAGACGTCTTCCAGCAGCTTGGCGCTTTCCTTTGCCTTGGCTTCGTCGTCCAGCGATAGGGCAGGCAGGATGAGCAGGGCGTGGCTGGCTTCGGGCGCAATGAAGTGCGAGAGGCGGTCGATGACGGCTTCAGCCAGGAAATATTGCTTGGCGATCTCGCCCAGTGCTTCGCCCTGAATGGGGGTTGCGTCCAGCGCGGGATAGAACGCGGCGTTGTTGAGGGCGGAGCCGAGCATGTAGGTCTTCAGCTCGTGTTCGTCCTTGAGATAGCGCTCGTCGCGGCCCTGTTTGATCTTGTACAGCGGTGGCTGGGCGATATAGATGTGGCCGCGCTCGACCAATTCCGGCATCTGGCGATAGAAGAAGGTGAGCAGCAGGGTGCGGATGTGCGCGCCGTCCACGTCCGCGTCGGTCATGATGATGATGCGGTGATAGCGCAGCTTGTCGGCGTTGTATTCCTCTTTGCCGATGCCGGTGCCCAGCACAGTGATAAGGGTGGCGATTTCTTGCGAAGAAATCAGCTTCTCGAAGCGGGCGCGCTCGACGTTGAGGATCTTGCCCTTGAGCGGCAGGATAGCCTGGAACTTGCGGTCGCGGCCCTGCTTGGCGGAGCCGCCGGCGGAGTCACCCTCAACCAGATACAGCTCGGACAGGGCAGGGTCCTTCTCCTGGCAGTCGGCCAGTTTGCCGGGCAGACCGATGCCATCCAGGATGCCTTTGCGGCGCGTCAGTTCGCGCGCCTTGCGGGCAGCGTCGCGGGCGCGGGCCGCATCGATGATCTTGCCGCAAATGATCTTGGCGTCGACCGGGTTCTCCAGCAGGAAGTCGGTCAGCTTCTGCGACACAACCTCATTCACGGCTGGCTGCACTTCGCTGGAAACAAGCTTGTCTTTGGTCTGGGAGGAGAACTTTGGGTCCGGCACCTTGACCGACAACACACAGGTAAGGCCTTCGCGCATGTCGTCGCCTGTGGTGTCCACCTTGGCTTTCTTCGCCAGTTCGTTGTCCTCGATGTATTTGTTGATGACGCGAGTCATCGCCATGCGCAGACCGGTCATGTGGGTGCCGCCGTCGCGTTGCGGGATGTTGTTGGTGAAGCACTGCACGACCTCGGAATAGCTGTCGTTCCACTGCATGGCGACGTCGACGGTAATGTTGTCTTTTTCGCCATTGGCTTGGAAGCACTTGGGGTGCAGCACCGACTTGCTCTTGTTCATGTACTCGACAAATCCGCGCACGCCCCCGGAGTAGGCGAAGTTCTCGCTCTTGCCGGTGCGTTGGTCAATCAGTTCGATCTTCACGCCGTTATTCAGGAATGACAACTCGCGCAAACGCTTGGCCAGAATCTCATAATGGAATTCAACCAGACCGAATATCTCCTTGTCGGCCAGGAAGTGAACTTCGGTACCGCGCTTGTTGCTTTCGCCCAATTCACGCACCGGGGAGACTTCGACGCCTTTTTGGTTCTCGATCAGGCGATCCTTGACTGCACCGCGTACGAACTCCAGACCGAACTTCTTGCCATCGCGGTAGGTCGTCAACTTGAGCCATTCGGATAGACCATTGACGCAGGACACGCCCACGCCGTGCAGGCCGCCGGACACTTTGTAGCTGTTTTGATTGAACTTGCCACCTGCATGCAGCACAGTCAACACGATTTCTGCTGCCGAGCGCTTGGGCTCGTGCTTGTCATCGAATTTGATTCCAATAGGAATGCCGCGGCCGTTGTCGGCGACGGAGATGGAGTTGTCGCCATGAATGATGACTTTGATGTCGTCGCAGTGTCCAGCCAGTGATTCGTCGATAGCGTTATCCACTACCTCGAACACCATATGGTGCAGGCCGGTGCCATCGGATGTATCACCAATGTACATGCCGGGGCGTTTGCGCACTGCCTCCAGACCTTCGAGTTGCTGGATACTTGATTCGTCGTAGTTATCGCTCATGTGTCTGTTTTACTTTCGTTACTGTTTCACGTGGAACAAGTTAGATACGCATTGGCATGACTACATATTTATAGTCGGTCTTCTCGGGGATGGTGATCAACAGGCTGCTGTTCTGGTCGCCAAACGACAGGGTGACGTTCTGGGTGCTGATGTTGTTGATGCCGTCCAGCAGGTAATTCACGTTGAAGCCGATGTCCAGCGAGGCACCGGAGTATTCGTTCTCGATGTCTTCCTGGGCTTCTTCCTGCTCGCTGTTGCTGCTGATGATGCGCAGGTTCTTCTCGGTCAACAGCAGACGTACACCGCGGAACTTCTCGTTCGACAGGATGGCGGCACGCTGCAGGGCTTGCAGGATGGTCACGCGATCCATGGTTAAGTGATTAGTATGGGTCGGGATGACGCGGTTGTAATCAGGAAATTTTCCGTCGATGACCTTGGAAGTCAGCACCACATCGGCAAAAGAGATGCGAACCTGCTTCTCGGCCAACTCCAGTTGTACCTTGTCTTCCGAGTCGGCCAGCAGCTTCAGCAGCTCGTTGACAGTCTTGCGGGAAAGGATGACTTCCTGCTTCTTGTGGCTTTCCTTCAGTTCTTCGCTGATGAAAGCTAGGCGGTGGCCGTCGGTCGCGATCAGTTTGATGCTGGTGCCGTCGATCACCAACAGGACGCCGTTCAGGTAATAACGGATGTCCTGTTGTGCCATGGCGTATTGGACCGAGCTCAACAGACGGCGCAATACGCCTTGTTCGATCTGGATCTTGGCGGCGCCAACCAGTTGCTCAGACAGCATCGGAAAGTCTTGTGCCGGCAGGGTCTGCAGACTAAAGCGGCTCTTGTTCGCTTTGACCAGCAGTTTGTTTTCCTGGTCATCCAAGGAAACGCTGCTGTTGTCCGGGATCGCCCGCAATATCTCCTGCAGCTTCTTGGCCGAGATGGTGATCGAGCTTTCTGTCCCGTCCAGTTCGGCATTGAGCTGGGCTTCGATCTGGATCTCCAGATCGGTGGTGATGAACCTTGCACCATCCTTGTTCTTTTTGATCAGTACGTTTGAAAGGATAGGAAGCGGCTGTTTGCGCTCTACGATGCCTACGACAGCCTGGAGTGGTTTCAGAAGTTCGTTTCTATCGATTTGTTTGATAAACATATGTTTCTTTCTTTAAATACTTAACAATCTTAATAATGGACAACTAATCTGTGGATATTCCTAATTTTGGTTATTTATTAACTGGTTAATCTATAGTTAGTGGGCAGTAAAACATTGCTTATCGATGTGTATTCTTTGTGCATAACTTTTCCCCTTTGCTCGATTCACCGCTTAATCTACAAACTGTGCACAGGTATTACCTGCTTATCCCCGTAATGTCTGATTCAACAGATTGAAGTCCGCATTCAATGCTGAATCAGAGTTTCGTAACGATTCGATAGTCTTGCATGCATGCAACACCGTGGAGTGGTCGCGACCGCCAAATGCGTTACCAATCTCCGGAAGGCTGAGTTGTGTCAACTCACGCGCCAGGGTCATCGCGATCTGGCGTGGCCGGGCGATGATGCGGGAACGCTTTTTGGATAGCAGATCGACAATCTTGATACGGTAGAAGTCGGCCACGGTCTTCTGGATGTTCTCCATGGAGACTTGTTTGTTCTGGGCTGCCAGCAGGTCCTTGAGCGCCTCTTTGGCCAGCTCTATAGATATCTGGCGCTTGTGGAAACGCGCGTAGGCTTCGATGCGGTTGAGCGCCCCTTCCAGTTCGCGGATGTTCGAGCGCACATGCTTGGCGATGAAGAAAGCCACATCCTCGCTGATCGGGGAGCCACTGGTGGCGGCTTTCTGCAACAGGATGGCAACACGCATCTCCAGACCAGGTGGTTCGATGGCTACGGTCAACCCACAGGTGAAGCGCGAGGTGAGGCGCGGCTCGATGCCAGAGATCTCTTTCGGGAAGGTGTCACAGGTGATAACTACTTGTTTATTTGTGTCGATGAGCGAGTTCAGGGTGTAAAAGAACTCCTGTTGCGTGCCCGGCTTGTCCGCGATGAACTGGATGTCGTCAATCAGCAGCAGATCCAGTGAATTGTAGAACTGCTTGAACTCATCGAAATTTTTAGTCTGAAAGGCGCGAACGACGCCCGAAATGTAGTTCGTCGCGTGGATGTAGCAGACCTTGGCTTGGGGATTCTGCTTTGTCACCAAGTTGCCGATCGATTGCAACAAGTGGGTCTTGCCCAGACCGACGCCACCATAGATGAACAATGGGTTGTAAGCCACGCCGGGTGTTTCGGCGACTTGAATGGCCGCTGCATGGGCCAATTGGTTGGCTTTGCCAGTGACGAAAGTGTCGAACACCAGTGCCGGATTCAGTTTGTTCGGGCTTTTGGCGGGCTTGGCAGCTACAGTAGCGGCGGGTTTGCTCGCAACAGCAACTTCCTGAACAGACTTAGTATTTGATTTTGAAGAGCGTTTTTCAATGCGCAACTCGATCTGGGGTGGTGCGGAGAAGAACGGCAGGGCTCGTTTGAATATCTCGGGTAAGAAGCGCTCCTGGACGATGCGCAAAGTGAAGCTGTTGGGGGCGGTCAGAACAAGCTTGTCTCCGTCGATTTCGAATATCAACGGTTTGATCCATGAATTGAATTGTTGTGGAGGAAGTTGTTCTTCGAAAAAACGGAGACAACTGCCAGACAGACTCAGGGCTGACATAGCTTATTGGAAATTGTTATAGCAAAGGCTCTGGCGCATTCTACAAGCTCTGCTAAAAGTTATCCACAGCATAAAAAGACTTGACAGGAATCGCGCTAACGATTGTAATCGCGCGCTTTTCAATAGTTAAATTCAGTCAGGAGCAAGCATGAAACGCACATTTCAACCGTCGGTAACCAAAAGAAAACGCACCCATGGCTTTCTGGTTCGTATGAAGACCAAGGGCGGTCGCGCCGTCATTGCAGCCCGTCGCGCACGCGGCCGCGCTCGTCTTGGCGTGTAAGCAGTTAAAAGTAAAGACTTTTCCCCGGCGTTATCGCATAAGTCGCCGGGAAGGATTCTCGCAGATACTTAAGACAAGGTCGCAAACCACGAGCTGGTTCGCGATCCACTGGGAAGACGGTAAAGCTGGACATGCTCGTCTGGGTGTCACCGTCAGCAAACGCGTGGTTCCGACCGCAGTTGGTCGAAATCGTATCAAGAGATTGATTAGAGAGCATTTTCGGGCTATCTCACGGCATGGTTTGAGTCGCGATATCGTGGTCCGTTTGCGCAAACAACCGGGCAAGACAGAGCGGCTGGAAGCTGGCAGGGTATTGACCGATGCATTCAAAAGAATCCTTGCGGTGAACGAATGAAGCAATTGCTGTTATTGCTGGTCAAGGGATATCAGTGGCTGATCCGTCCGCTGCTGCCCCCGACCTGCCGCTTTCACCCCTCCTGCTCCCAGTACTCCATTGAAGCGATCACCAAATATGGCGCGCTGAAAGGTTTTTGGCTTACCATCAGGCGGGTTGCACGTTGCAACCCTTGGCATCCGGGCGGGTACGATCCTGTCCCTTAGATTAAGAAAACAGGTGATTTTGCAATGGGCTTTCAACGGCTGTTTCTAGTTCTGATCTTTTCATTCTCTTTGGTTGTTCTGTGGACCGAATGGGAGCGCCATAACTTACCGCCTGCACCGCCGGTAGCCGCCGAGACCAAGCAAGACCCGTCCGTCCCGACCGCGACGGTTCAGCCCAGCCAGGCTGCAGTGACTGCAACTCCGATTGAGAACAAGGCTGTACCTTCCGGCCAGAAGATCACTGTCACCACAGACACGCTGCGCGTCGAGATCAACACTGCAGGTGGCAACATGCAGCATCTGGACCTGCTGCAGCATCGCGATGCCGAAGACCAAAGCAAACCCATCACCCTATTGCAGCAGGATGTGCACACCTACTTGGCTCAATCCGGCCTGCTGGGCAAGGATCTGCCCACCCATAATGCTGAATTCGCTGCAGATGCCACAGATTTCCAGTTGGCAGAAGGTAAAGACACGCTGGAAGTGCGCCTGACCGCTACTGGTTCCGGCCCGGCACGAGTCACTAAGGTCTACACCTTCCACCGCGGCAGCTATCTGGTGGATGTGAGCTACGAGATCGAAAACAAGAGCAAGACAGCGCTGACCCCGTCGGCCTATTTCCAGTTTGTGCGCGATACAGTTGCGGCGGCGGGTGAGTCCTCTTTCGTTCCTACCTATACAGGTCCGGCTGTCTACACCGATCTGGAGAAATTCCAGAAGATCGAGTTTTCCAGCATCGAGAAGGGCAAAGTTACCTTGCCGGCCAATCCAGACAACGGCTGGATCGGAATGCTGCAACATTATTTCGTGGCTGCCTGGCTGCCTGCCGGCAAGGGCCCGCGCGAGTTCTACGCCAAGAAGCTGGACACGGATATTTACTCGGCCGGCGTGATCCTGCCGGTTGCCAGCATCGAACCCGGCCAGAGCGGACGCATCTCCACCCAGCTCTACGTGGGTCCGGCGCAATCTAAACTGGACGAAGTCGCTCCCGGCCTGGGCCTGTCTGTGGACTATGGCTGGCTGACCATCTTTGCTACCCCATTGTTCTGGCTGATGTCTCACATCAACGACCTGGTTCATAACTGGGGCGTGGCGATCGTTCTGCTCACCATCCTGATCAAATTGGCGTTCTTTCCGCTGTCAGCAGCCAGCTACCGTTCCATGGCCAAGATGCGCGTGGTTGCACCTAAACTGGAACAGATCAAGAAGCAATACGGCGATGACCGCGAGCGCTTGAACAAGGCCATGATGGATCTGTACAAAACCGAAAAGATCAACCCGCTGGGCGGCTGCCTGCCGGTGCTGATCCAGATTCCGGTTTTCATCGCCTTGTATTGGGCCATCCTGTCCAGCGTCGAGCTGCGCCACGCACCATTCTTCGGCTGGATCACCGACCTGTCGGCAACCGATCCGTACTACGTCCTGCCCATCATCATGGGCGTCAGCATGCTTATCCAGACCAAGCTGAACCCGGTACCGCCGGATCCCATGCAGGCAAAATTGATGCAGATCATGCCGATCGCCTTCAGCGTGGTGTTCTTCTTTTTCCCGGCGGGACTGGTGTTGTATTCCATCGTGAACAACATCCTTTCCATCGCCCAGCAGTGGTACATCAACAGCGGAACCGAAGCCGCACGCAAAGGTGGCGCCAAAGCCTGACAACATCGCGGCGATCGCCACCGCCCCCGGGCGCGGCGGCATCGGCGTGGTGCGGGTATCCGGACATGGCCTGGCCGCAATGGCCGCCACACTGACCGGACGCCAACTCACTTCCAGACTCGCGACTTACACACCTTTCCTGGCTGCCGACGGCAGTACGCTGGATCAGGGCATCGCGCTGTTCTTTCCTGCACCCCATTCCTACACCGGCGAAGAAGTGCTGGAGTTGCAGGGTCACGGTGGTTCGGCCGTGCTGCAATCCGTGCTGCATCGCTGCCTTGAATTGGGTGCGCGGCTGGCTCAACCGGGCGAATTCACCCAGCGCGCATTCCTCAACGACAAGATGGACCTCGCTCAGGCGGAAAGCGTGGCCGATCTGATCGAAGCCACCACCGAACAAGCTGCTCGTAGCGCCATGCGTTCCTTGCAAGGGGAATTCTCGGCCGCTATTCACGGCGCAGTCTCCCGACTCATCGACTTGCGCATGCTGGTCGAAGCGACACTGGATTTCCCCGAAGAAGAGATCGAAACGAGCGACCGCGAGCTTTGTAGCAGCAAACTCACCGCTTTGAGGGCTGAGCTGGCACGTATCGAAGGGTTAGCGAAGCAGGGCAGCATCCTGCGCGAGGGGGCGCAGGTAGTGCTGGTGGGCGCACCCAACGCCGGCAAGTCCAGCTTGCTCAACCGCTTTGCGGGCGAAGAGATCGCGCTGGTGAGTGAGATCCCCGGCACGACCCGCGACTCTATACGCCAATCCATGCAGGTTCGCGGCGTGCCTTTGCATCTGATCGACACCGCAGGGTTGCGCGAAACGACCGATGTGGTCGAACAGATGGGCATAGACCGGACCCTGCAGGCGCTGACACGGGCCGATGTGGTGCTGGTGTTGCTGGACGAGTCGCAACAGCGTGCCGAACCGGAAGATCAGGCCGTACTGGCGCAATTGCCTGTCAAAACACCCCGCCTGTACCTGCACAACAAGATCGACCTGAGCGGGCATCCACCCGGCGTGGAAGTGCGCGAAGAGAAAGCGCATATCTATCTGTCGGCCAAAACCGGGGTGGGTATGGCGGTGCTGGAAGAGAAGCTGTTGGAGATCATCGGCTGGCATCAAGAGACCGGCGTTTTCATGGCGCGGGCACGCCATCTTGATGCACTTGCAAATGCCGCCGGGCACTTGGATGCTGCCGATCAACAACTTGATCGCCCTGAGCTTTTTGCCGAGGAATTGCGCCAAGCGCAGGAGGCGCTCAACAGCATCACAGGCGAATTCACCGCAGACGACCTCTTAGGCGAGATATTCAGCCGCTTTTGCATCGGAAAATAGCGAAAAAGTGTTTCACGTGAAACATTTTGACGTGCTTTAGTTTTCGTCGGATTTATCTTTTGGGGTATGATGCGCGTCCTCATTTTGGTGGTGACGAATGCGCGACCCGAAACAATTCGATGTCATTGTGATCGGTGGCGGCCATGCCGGGACGGAAGCCGCGCTGGCCAGTGCTCGCGCGGGTTGCGCGACGCTGTTGCTCACCCACAACATCGAAACGCTGGGCGTAATGTCCTGCAACCCCTCCATCGGCGGCATCGGAAAAGGCCATTTAGTCAAAGAGGTAGACGCGCTGGGCGGTGCCATGGCAGCTGCGACGGACGAGGGTGGTATCCAGTTCCGCATCCTGAACGCCTCCAAAGGTCCGGCAGTGCGCGCGACTCGCGCCCAGGCAGACCGCGCGCTCTATAAACAAGCGATCCGCAATCGCCTCGAGAACCAGCTAAATCTGTGGTTGTTTCAGCAACCTGTAGAAAAACTTATTCTGGAACAAGGACGTGTGGTCGGTGTGCAGACTCAGCTCGGTCTGAGTTATCACGCGAAGACTGTCGTGCTCACGACCGGGACTTTCCTGGCCGGACTGGTGCATGTCGGTCTGACCAACTATCCGGCCGGGCGCGCGGGCGATCCGCCTTCTGTCGGGCTGGCAAAGGATCTGCGTGAACTGGGCATGCCGATCGGACGCCTGAAGACTGGGACTCCGCCACGTATCGACGGCCGCACGATCGATTATTCCGCGATGCAGGAACAGCACGGCGATACACCGGTGCCGGTGTTTTCTTTCCTCGGACGCGCCGAACAGCACCCGCGCCAATTGCCTTGCTGGGTCACCCAGACCAATGCGCGCACGCACGAGATCATCCGCAACGGTTTGGGAGAATCCCCTTTGTTTACCGGCGTCATAGAAGGAGTAGGCCCTCGCTACTGCCCCTCCATTGAGGACAAGATCACGCGTTTCGCGGGCAAGGATTCGCATCAGATCTTCCTTGAACCGGAAGGGCTGAGCACTCACGAGATCTACCCGAACGGTATCTCGACCAGTCTTTCTTACGATACCCAGCTTGCGCTGGTGCGCTCGATCAAGGGACTTGAGAACGCGCACATCACGCGTCCCGGTTATGCCATCGAATACGATTATTTCGATCCGCGCGGTTTGAAGATGTCGCTGGAGAGCAAGACAATATCCGGCTTGTTCCTGGCCGGACAGATCAACGGCACCACCGGCTACGAGGAAGCAGCGGCACAGGGACTGCTCGCCGGCGTGAACGCTGCGCTGCAAGCACAGGAAAAAGAAACCTGGTGCCCGCGCCGCGACGAAGCTTATCTGGGCGTACTCGTGGACGACCTGATCACACGCGGTGTCTCAGAGCCATACCGTATGTTCACCAGCCGCGCGGAGTATCGTTTGCAACTGCGCGAAGACAATGCCGACATGCGCCTGACCGAGACCGGTCGCAAACTGGGCCTGGTCGATGACGTCCGCTGGCAGGCCTTCGAAGAGAAGCGTGAAAAGATCGCGCGCGAACTCGAGCGCCTGAAGTCGACTTGGGTCAATCCGCGTATGCTGGACAAGGCCGATGCCGAGCGCGTGCTGGGCAAGGAGATCGAGCGCGAATATTCCCTGTATGACTTGTTGCGCCGACCCGAAGTGACATATTCATCGCTGATGACATTGCCGGGCGTACAAAATGCCGAGGCGGAGAGCGTCGCGGAGCAGGTCGAGATTCTGGCCAAGTACCACGGCTACATCGAACGCCAACGCGACGAGATTGCGCGTCAGGAAGGTTATGAAACGACGGAGTTGCCGCTCGACATGGATTACTCGGTCGTGCGCGGACTGTCGATCGAAGTCCGGCAGAAACTGAACCAGCACAAGCCGGAGACGCTTGGCCAGGCTGCGCGCATCTCCGGCGTGACCCCGGCGGCGATCTCCCTGTTGCTAGTGCATCTGAAACGGGGCTTCAAACAAGACGAAGCGGCATGAATCTGGAGAAAGAATTGGCGGCAGGCATCGCGCAGATGGGCATCGCGGCCACGCCGGAACAACAGGCGAAACTGCTGGAATATCTGGCGCTGCTGCACAAGTGGAACGCGGTGTACAACCTCACCGCGATCCGCCAGCCGGAGCAGATGGTGAGCAACCACTTGCTCGACAGCTTGGCCGTGCTGCCGCATCTTTGGCCGCAGCGCTGGCTGGATGTGGGTTGCGGCGGCGGTCTGCCGGGACTGGTACTGGCGGTGATGCGGCCGGAGTGGTCGTTCACCCTGATGGACAGCAACAGCAAAAAGACCGGTTTTGTGCAACAAGCCGCCATCGAACTGGGGCTGCACAACTTGGAAGTCCGTTGCGGAAGAGTGGAGCAGTGGCAAACGGAAAAGAAGTTCGACGGGATTATTTCGCGCGCGTTTGCCGAAGTAGTGGATTTTGTCTCGCTGACGCAGCATCTGTTGGCGAACGGAGGTCGTTGGGCAGCGATGAAGGGGATGCCGGAGCAGGAACTGGCCAAGCTGCCCGAAGGGATAGAAGTAGAGAAAGTAATCACGTTGCAGGTTCCTAAACTAGAAGCGGCCCGCAGTCTGGTCGTGTTGGGGGTAAAAAAATGAGCAAGATACTGGCGATCACCAATCAAAAGGGCGGTGTGGGCAAGACCACGACCACCGTCAACCTTGCAGCCAGCCTGGGGGCGGCGAAGCAGCGCGTGCTGCTGATCGACCTCGATCCGCAGGGCAACGCGACGATGGGTAGCGGAATCAACAAGGCTGATCTGGAAGCGACCGTCTATGACGTGTTGCTGGGAGAGAAAACTATCGCAGAAGCGCGAATCAGGTCGGAATCGTGCAAATACGACGTGCTACCTGCCAATCGCGAACTGGCAGGCGCCGAGATCGAACTGGTGGATGTGGAAGGGCGCGAGATGCGTCTGAAAGAAGAGATCGAGCCGGTCCTGAACGAATACGACTACATCCTGATTGATTGCCCGCCCGCGTTGAACCTGCTGACGCTGAACGGCTTGTGTGCCGCAAAATCGGTGATGATCCCGATGCAATGCGAATACTACGCACTGGAAGGCTTGAGCGATCTGGTCAACACCATCCGCAAGGTGCGCGAGAACCTGAATCCGGAACTGGAGATTGAAGGTCTGTTGCGCACCATGTTCGATCCGCGCAATGCTTTGGCGCAACAAGTTTCGGACCAATTACAGCAGCACTTCGGCGACAAGGTCTACCGTACCGTCATCCCTCGCAACGTGCGTCTGGCCGAAGCGCCCAGTTTCGGCATACCGGCACTGTATCACGACAGCCAATCCAAGGGGACACTGGCCTATCTCGCATTGGCGGGAGAGATGCTCAATAACTCGACGGCGCAAGTCGCGGCATAACAAGTTTCAAATAAGGGAAAATCATGGCAAAACCGATCAAGGGTCTGGGGCGTGGCTTGGACGCGCTGCTTTCCGGCAACAGCACATCAAAACAGAACGACGTATTGCGCGACCTGAAAGTCGAGCAACTCAAGCCCGGCAAATACCAGCCGCGCAGCCGCATGGACGAAGCATCGCTGAACGAACTCGCGGCTTCGATCCGGGTACAGGGCGTGATGCAGCCTATCCTGGCGCGCGAACTGCCGGAAGGTGGTTACGAGATCATCGCCGGTGAGCGCCGCTGGCGTGCCGCGCAACTGGCCGAACTGAAGATCGTGCCGGTCATCGTGCGCAAGGTACCGGACAACGCGGCACTGGCGATGGCGCTGATCGAAAACATCCAGCGCGAAGACCTCAACCCGCTGGAAGAAGCCATTGGTATCCAGCGCCTGATCGATGAATTCCAGATGACGCACCAGGCTGCCGCCGATGCGGTCGGTCGTTCACGCAGCGCCGCCAGCAACCTGTTGCGCTTGCTCAAGCTGCCGCAAGCGGTGCAGGACATGTTGATGGAAGGGTCTCTTGATATGGGCCATGCGCGAGCTTTGCTCTCTCTCGAGGGAGCACAACAGGTACTGCTGGCAAACAAGATCATTCTGGAAGGCCTCTCGGTGCGGGAGGCGGAGAAGCTGGTGCAACAACAGAGCGAAGCTGCTCCGGCCAAAACTTCGTCCGGCAAGAAAGGGAGCAAAGTAGATCGCGACACCCAGCAATTGCAGGAGGAAATGAGCGCGGAACTGGGCGCGCGAGTGGAGATCAAGTCCAACAGCAAGGGCGGCGGCAAACTTCTTATCGAATATTCCAGCAACGACCACCTGGATGAACTGCTCAGCGGACTCAGAAAAGGTCGATAAAATGGGCGATGCGGAAGCAGGGGAAGCGCAACAGGGTTTGACACCCCAGCTGAACGCCGCTATCATCTCGGCGCTTTTTCGAGCCGAAGTCCAAGAAAAACGATTGGCGCGCAAGGTTGTCGGGCTTCAGGCCCTGATCATCCTCGTCGCCGCAGGCACAGCCTATGGCTGGGAAAGCACGCCGCAACATGCGATAGCAGTGTTAGGTGGAGGAGGAGTTTCCGTTCTCAATGGAGCGCTGCTGGCTTGGCGGATGTCCCGAGCAGCCTTGTATCCTGACCATGACGCGCATCAACAATTACGGCTTATGTATTTCTACGCTGCCGAGCGAATTCTGGCAGTCGTGGCATTGCTGGCGATCTGCCTGGCGGTGCTGAAATTTTCGCCACTTGCATTATTGGGTGGCTTTGTATTGGGGCAAACGGTGCTGTTGCTGGCTCGTTTGTTGTTAATGATCAAGACTGAAAGCGGCGTAAAAAATGTCCAGTGAAATGGCGCATGAAACGGGTGAAGTAGCGCACGAAGCAGCGCATACCTCGGCTGAATACATCAAGCACCACCTGCAGAATCTGACCTACGGCCAATTGCCGGATGGTAGCTGGGGTGTTGCCCACAGTGCCGAAGAAGCCAAGGAGATGGGTTTCTGGGCGCTCAATCTGGACACCTTCATCATGTCGCTGTTGCTGGGCGCAGTGATCATGTTCCTGTTCCGCCGCGTTGCCACAAGCATCGTTACCGGCGCACCGAGCGGTCTGCAGAATTTCTGCGAATGGGCTATCGAATTCATCGACAGTAGCGTGCGCGGTTCTTTCTCTGCCAAGAACAATATGGTCGCCCCGCTGGCGCTGACCGTCTTCTTCTGGGTGTTCAGCATGAATCTGATGGACTTGATCCCGATCGACTGGGTGCCACTGCTGATGACATCACTGGGCGTTCCATTCTTCAAAGTCGTACCTTCCACCGATCCCAATGCGACCTTTGGCATGGCCATCGGCGTGTTCCTGCTGGTGCTTTACTACAGCGTCAAGATGAAGGGCTTCGGCGGCTTCATGGGCGAGCTGACCTTGCAGCCTTTCGGCAAGTGGGGCATGCCGGTAAACTTCCTGCTGGAAGGTGTGAACCTGATCGCCAAACCAATCTCGCTGGCACTGCGACTGTTCGGCAACATGTACGCGGGCGAAATGATCTTCATCCTGATCGCGCTGATGGGTGGCGCATGGGCAGGCTTCTCCATGAGCGGCGTCACCTTGTTCGGTTCGCAGATCCTGCTGTCGCTGGGCTGGGCGATATTCCACATCCTGATCGTGACCCTGCAGGCGTTCATCTTCATGACGCTGACCGTGGTCTATCTGGACATGGCGCATCAGGAACACCACTGATTTTTAGTTTCATTAACATCAACATCACTTTTATCAAATAGGAGAAATACAAATGGAAATGGCAAACGCACTGCTGTACATCGCTGGCGCATTGATGATGGGTCTGGGCGCTCTCGGCGCAGCCGTCGGTATCGGTATCCTCGGTGGCCGCTTCCTGGAAGGCGCTGCACGTCAACCCGAACTGATCCCGATGCTGCGTACGCAGTTCTTCGTGGTGATGGGTCTGGTCGACGCCGTTCCGATGATCGCTGTGGGTATCGCGATGTACGTTCTGTTCGCTGTGGCTTAATCCCGCGACACGAAACGTTTAACTAAGAAAGGTAGCTTGCATGAATATCAATGCAACTCTTCTCGCCCAGCTCATCATGTTCGTGCTGTTCGTATGGTTCTGCATGAAGTTCGTCTGGACGCCCATCGTGGCCGCTCTGGATGCACGCAAGAAGCAGATCGCCGACGGCTTGGCTGATGCCGAGCGCGCCAAGCACGACCTCGAACTGGCTTCCAAGCGTTCCGCCGAGATCCTGCGCGAGGCGAAGGAAAAGGCGGGCGAGATCGTGACCAATGGCGAAAAACGCGCCAGCGAGATCGTCGAAGAAGCCAAAGGTCAGGCCAAGGTGGAAGGCGACCGTATCATCGCCGGTGCCAAGGCCGAGATCGATCAGGAAGTGTTCCGCGCCAAAGAGCAACTGCGTACGCAAGTATCCGCGATCGCATTGGCTGGCGCAGGCAAGATCCTCGGTCGCGAGATCGACGCCAAGGCGCATAACGATCTGCTCGACAAACTCGTCGCGGAAATCTGAACGCCATGTCCGAAGCCATAACCACTGCACGCCCTTATGCCCAAGCGGCATTCGATGAGGCGCAAAAGCTGAACGCACTGAAGGCATGGTCGGAGATGCTGCTGTCTCTGGCCGAGGCGGTCAACCATCCCGATATGCGCGCAATCGTCACCAACCCGCGCGTAGCGAAGAAACAGGTCGAAGGCCTGATGGAAGCCCTGGTCGGAAAAGATGCCAGCGCACAACAGCGCAACTTCGTGCGCATCCTGGCCGACAACCAGCGACTGCTGGTGCTGCCCGAGATCGCCGGATTGTTCGAAGCGCTGAAAGCGGATGCGGAAAAGACCGTGAACGTGGTGGTGGACTCTGCATTCGAACTGTCCGCTGCACAGCAGGACAAGATCGTCAGCTCGCTGAAGAAGCGCTTGGGTCGCGAGATCAAGCTGGTCTGTCAGATCAACAAGGAATTGCTGGGTGGCGTAGTGATCCGTGCCGGAGACAAAGTGATCGACGGTTCTGCACGCACCCGACTCGGTGAAATGGCGAACGCGCTAGCCTGATAAAGAATTTTCAAGAATGAGGAAATCCAGATGAAGCTCAACCCTTCCGAAATTAGCAATTTGATCCGCAGTCGCATCGATAACTTCGAAGCACTGACCCAGGCGCGCACCGAAGGTACGGTGGTCAGCGTGACCGACGGTATCGTTCGCGTGCACGGCTTGTCCGATGTGATGCAGGGCGAGATGCTGGAATTTCCCGGCAACACCTTCGGTCTGGCGCTGAACCTCGAGCGCGACTCTGTCGGCGCCGTTATTCTGGGCGAGTACGAACACATCACCGAAGGCGATACAGTCAAATGTACCGGCCGCATTCTGGAAGTGCCGGTTGGCCCCGAACTGCGCGGTCGCGTAGTGAACGCGCTGGGCCAGCCCATTGACGGTAAAGGTCCGGTCAACGCCAAGATGACCGACAAGATCGAAAAGGTCGCTCCCGGTGTTATCGCCCGTAAGTCTGTTGACCAGCCCGTGCAAACCGGTCTGAAGTCCATCGACGCCATGGTTCCCGTCGGCCGCGGCCAGCGCGAACTGATCATCGGCGACCGCCAGACAGGCAAGACCGCTGTCGCAGTCGACGCCATCATCAACCAGAAGGGTCAGAACATGACCTGCATCTACGTTGCGATCGGCCAGAAAGCTTCGACCGTCGCCAACGTGGTACGCAAACTGGAAGAGCACGGCGCGCTGGAATACACCATCGTCGTGGCCGCTACAGCTTCCGACTCCGCCGCAATGCAGTTCCTGGCACCGTATGCCGGCTGCACCATGGGCGAATACTTCCGCGATCGCGGCGAAGACGCACTGATCGTTTATGACGACTTGACCAAGCAAGCTTGGGCGTATCGTCAGATCTCCTTGTTGCTGCGCCGTCCGCCGGGCCGCGAAGCTTACCCCGGTGACGTGTTCTATCTGCACTCGCGTCTGCTGGAGCGCGCTGCTCGAGTCAACGCCGAATTCGTCGAGAAATTCACCAACGGCGCCGTCAAAGGCAAGACCGGCTCGCTGACCGCGCTGCCGATCATCGAAACACAGGCAGGTGACGTGTCCGCATTCGTGCCGACCAACGTGATCTCCATTACCGACGGCCAGATCTTCCTGGAAGCCGACCTGTTCAATGCCGGTATCCGTCCCGCGATCAACGCCGGTGTATCGGTGTCCCGCGTGGGTGGTGCAGCACAGACCAAGGTCATCAAGAAGCTGGGTGGCGGCGTGCGTCTGGCTCTGGCCCAGTATCGTGAACTGGCTGCGTTCGCGCAGTTCGCTTCCGACCTGGACGAATCGACCCGCAAGCAACTCGAGCGCGGCCGCATGGTTACCGAACTGATGAAGCAATTGCAGTACTCGCCGTTGTCCATCTCCAAGATGGCGTCCACCCTGTTCGCGGTGAACAAGGGCTACTTCGACGATGTGCCGGTTGCCAAGGCACTGGCGTTCGAATCGGCACTGCACGCTTATCTCGGTTCCAAGAACAAGGAATTGTTCGACACGATCGAATCGACCAAGGATCTGTCCGCAGACAACGAAAAAGTGCTGACAACCGCGATCGAAGCCTTCAAGGCAACTGCAGTCTACTGAGTCGAGGTGAGTTATGGCGGGCAGTAAAGAGATCCGCACCAAGATCAAGAGCGTAGAGAATACGCGCAAGATCACGCGTGCGATGGAAATGGTGGCAGCAGCGAAGATGCGCAAAGCGCAGGAACGCATGCGTGCCGCTCGCCCATACGCCGAGAAGATCCGCAACGTCGCTGCACACTTGTCGCGTGCCAACCCGGAATACAAGCATGCATTCCTGGCCAAGCGCGACAGCGTCAAGAACGTCGGTCTGATCGTCGTCACTTCGGACAAAGGACTGTGCGGTGGTTTGAATACCAATGTGCTGCGTCTGGCAGTGCAGGAAATGAAAACCTGGGAAGGTGAAGGCAAAGGCATCATAGTTTGCCCGATCGGCACCAAGGGTTTCAGTTTCATGAACCGCATCGGCGCCAAGGTCCAATCGCACCTGACCGGCTTGGGCGACACACCGCATATCGAGAAATTGATCGGTGCCGTGAAAGCCATGCTGGATGCCTATGTCGCCGGCGAGATCGACGCGATCTATCTGAGCTACAACCACTTCGTCAACACGATGAAGCAGGAGCCGCGCGTGGAACAGTTGCTGCCGTTGAGCGGCGAGCAGCTGGGAACGAGCGAAGGCAACTGGGATTACATCTACGAGCCGGATGCGAAGAAAGTCATCGACGAACTGTTGCTGCGTTACATCGAGTCTCTGGTGTATCAAGCCGTGGTCGAGAACATGGCATCCGAGCAAAGCTCGCGCATGGTGGCGATGAAAGCCGCATCCGACAACGCGAAGAGCGTCATCGGCGAGCTCAAACTGGTTTACAACAAAGCGCGTCAAGCAGCGATCACCAAGGAAATCTCGGAGATCGTTGGTGGTGCGGCGGCCATTGGCTGATCGGCAAAATATTCAGAAATAATTTAGATGGGGAATCTTAAAATGAGTCAAGGAAAGATTGTTCAGTGTATCGGCGCGGTGGTTGACATCGAGTTCCCGCGCGACAAAATGCCCAAGGTCTATGAAGCCTTGACGCTGGCTGATGCCGGCAACTCCACTGCCGAAGTTGGCCTGACCTTCGAGGTCGAGCAGCAACTGGGCGACGGCGTTGTGCGCACCATCGCGATGGGATCATCCGACGGTCTGCGTCGCGGCATGGCTGTGAATGCAACCGGCAATGCGATCCAGGTTCCGGTCGGTACCGGCACACTGGGCCGCATCATGGACGTGCTGGGTCGCCCGATCGACGAGATCGGACCGATCAAGTGCACCGAAAAGCGCTCGATCCACCAACCCGCTCCGAAATTCGACGAACTGTCTCCTTCCGTTGACCTGCTGGAAACCGGCATCAAGGTGATCGACCTGGTTTGCCCGTTCGCCAAGGGCGGTAAGGTCGGCCTGTTCGGCGGCGCCGGCGTGGGCAAGACAGTGAACATGCTGGAACTCATCAACAACATCGCCAAGCAACACGCGGGTCTGTCCGTGTTCGCCGGTGTGGGTGAGCGTACCCGCGAAGGTAACGACTTCTACCACGAGATGACCGACGCAGGCGTTATCGACAAGGAAGACTTCACCAAGTCCAAAGTCGCGATGGTGTTCGGTCAGATGAACGAGCCGCCCGGCAACCGTCTGCGCGTGGCGCTGTCCGGTCTGACCATGGCCGAAAAGTTCCGTGACGAAGGCCGCGACATCCTGTTCTTCGTGGACAACATCTATCGCTACACACTGGCCGGAACCGAAGTATCCGCGTTGCTGGGCCGTATGCCTTCCGCCGTGGGTTACCAACCGACACTGGCTGAAGAAATGGGCCGTCTGCAAGAGCGTATCACCTCCACCAAGGTAGGCTCGATCACTTCCATCCAGGCCGTTTACGTTCCTGCGGATGACTTGACCGACCCGTCTCCCGCAACCACTTTCTTGCACCTGGACTCCACCGTTGTGTTGAGCCGCGACATCGCCTCGCTGGGTATCTACCCCGCCGTGGACCCGCTGGACTCCACCTCCCGCCAGCTCGACCCGCTGGTCGTGGGCGAAGAGCACTACAACGTTGCCCGCGGCGTGCAGCAGACTCTGCAGCGCTACAAGGAATTGCGCGACATCATCGCGATTCTGGGTATGGACGAATTGGCACCGGAAGACAAACTGGCCGTGGCACGTGCGCGCAAGATCCAGCGTTTCCTGTCGCAACCGTTCCACGTTGCCGAAGTGTTCACCGGCGCGCCCGGCAAGTACGTTACCCTGAAGGACACCATCAAGGGCTTCAAGGGCATCGTCAACGGTGAGTACGATCACCTGCCGGAGCAAGCGTTCTACATGGTCGGCGGCATCGAAGAAGCGGTAGAAAAAGCCAAGACGCTGCAATAATAAATTAGGAGCCGATTATGGCAATGACCGTACATGTGGACGTGGTGAGCGCCGAAGAGCAGATCTTCTCCGGCCTTGCTGAAGTCGTCGTAGTACCGGGCGAAATGGGCGAATTGGGTATCTACCCGCGCCATACCGCCCTGATGACTCGCATCAAACCCGGTGCGGTGCGCATCAAGCGTCCGGACCAGGAACAGGAAGAGTTGATCTACGTGTCCGGCGGCATGCTGGAAGTGCAGCCAAACGTCGTCACCATCCTGGCCGACACCGCGATCCGCGGTGCCGATCTGGACGAGGCGCGTGCGCTGGAAGCAAAGCAATCCGCAGAAGAAGCGATGAAGAACCGCACTTCCGATATCGACTACGCGCAAGCGCAAGCCGAGTTGGCGGAAGCCATCGCCCAACTGCGTGCCATCCAGCAACTGCGCAAGCACACGCACTAAGCGATACCGTTTCAGAAACGAACAAAAAAGCAGCTTCGGCTGCTTTTTTGTTGTCTGGGCGATATACTTCGCCATCCTTGCAAAGCCCCGAAAATGAACCCTTTGAACATCGTCATCCTCGCTGCCGGCAAAGGTACGCGCATGTATTCCGACAAGCCCAAGGTACTGCACGCGCTGGCAGGGAAACCGCTGGTGCAGCATGTGCTGGATTGCGCGGCGTCCTTGCAACCGAAACAGGTGTGCGTGGTGTATGGCCACGGCGGCGATGCGGTGCCGCAAGCCATGCAGCAATACGGCGCGAAGTTCGTGATCCAAGAGCCGCAACTCGGCACCGGGCACGCCGTGCAGCAGGCCATGCCTCACCTTAAGGACGACAGCCGCACGCTGGTGCTGTATGGCGACGTGCCGCTGACCCAACACAGCACCCTGCACCAGATGCAGCAAGCGGGCGAAGGGCTGGTGCTGCTCACCGTCAATCTCGACAACCCCACCGGCTATGGTCGCATCGTGCGTGACAAACAAGGCGACGTGCAGTGCATCGTCGAGCAAAAAGACGCTGCGCCCGAGCAGCTTGAGATCAGGGAAGTGAACACCGGCATCATGCTTGCGCCGACCGCCAAGTTGCGGGAATGGCTGGGCAAGCTGGGCAACAACAACGCCCAAGGCGAGTACTACCTCACCGACATCGTCGCGATGGCCGTGCAACAGGGCGTGCCGGTGCATACCGTGCAACCCGCGCAGCGCTGGGAAGTGGAAGGTATCAACAACAAGACCCAGCTCGCGCAGCTTGAGCGCATCTGGCAGCAGGAAGTCGCCGGCAAACTCATGGCGCAGGGAGTGACGCTGGCCGATCCAGCACGCATCGACGTGCGTGGTGAACTGTCCTGCGGGCGCGATGTCGAGATCGATGTCGGCTGCATCTTCGAAGGCAAAGTAGCATTGAGCGACCGCGTCCGCATCGGCGCCTATACCGTCATTCGCAATGCTTCCGTCGCGCAAGACACCCAAATCGCACCCTACAGCCATATCGACAGCAGCGAAGTAGGCGCCAACTGCCACATCGGCCCCTATGCACGCCTGCGTCCCGGCAGTAAATTGCATGACGATGCGCATGTCGGAAACTTCGTTGAGATCAAGAACAGCGAGATCGGCAAAGGCAGCAAGGCCAATCACCTGAGCTATATTGGCGACAGCACCGTAGGCAGCCGCGTCAACATCGGTGCGGGTACCATCACCTGCAACTACGACGGGGCTAATAAATTCCGCACTGTCATCGAGGACGATGCTTTCATTGGCTCGGACACCCAACTCGTCGCACCCGTGACGGTTGGCAAGGGCGCGACCATCGGTGCCGGATCGACCATCACCAAAGATGCGCCTGCCGGGGAACTAACCTTGTCGCGCAGCAAACAGATGACCATTCCCGGCTGGCAGCGCCCAGTGAAAGGAAAAAAATAATATGTGTGGAATCGTCGGCGCAGTCGCCAAACGAAATATCGTATCCGTTCTGGTCAATGGTCTGTTGCGCCTGGAATACCGCGGCTATGACTCGGCCGGTCTGGTGGTCGTGAATGAGGGCAAACTGGACCGGGTGCGCAGTATCGGCCGTGTCGCCGAGCTGTCACAGAAGAGCGCCAACACTTACGGCGAACTGGGCATCGCCCATACCCGCTGGGCCACGCACGGTGTACCGAGCGAGCGCAACGCCCACCCGCACATCAGCCGCAACCTCATCGCTGTGGTGCACAACGGCATCATCGAGAACTACGAAGAACTGCGCAACGACCTGACTGCGCACGGCTACGAGTTCACTTCCGACACCGACACCGAAGTCATCGCCCACCTGATCCACAGTCATTACGCCCAGGGCAGTCTGCTGGTTGCAACTCAGATGGCATTGGCGCAGCTGGTCGGTGCCTATGCGATCGGTGTGGTCGCCGCCGACAACCCGCACCAGCTCATCGCCGCACGCAAAGGTAGCCCGTTGTTGCTGGGTGTGGGAGAGGGTGAGCACTTCGTCGCATCCGATATGTCTGCGCTGCTGCAGGTCACCAAGAACGTGGTGTATCTGGAGGAAGGCGACGTGGTCGAGGTCAATCTGGCTAACTACCGTATCTTTGACGCGCAGGGAAATGCCGTGCAGCGCGAGGTGCATGTCAGCCAACTCAATAACGACAGCGTGGAGCTGGGCGAATACCAGCACTACATGCAGAAAGAGATTCACGAGCAGCCGCAAGCGCTGGCCGACACGCTGGAATCGGTGTGCAACAGCCAATCGATGGTGCCAGGTATCTTTGGCGCGGAAGCGAACACCATCTTTCCTCAAATCAACAGCATCCTCATCCTCGCTTGTGGTACCAGCAACCATGCCGGGCAGGTGGCGCGCTACTGGCTGGAGGAGATCGCGGGCATTCCCTGCACGGTCGAGATAGCCAGCGAATATCGCTACCGCACCAGTGTCGCCAACCCCAAGACGTTGGTGGTCACTATCTCCCAATCAGGCGAGACTGCCGACACCCTGGCTGCGCTGAACCACGCCAAGACCACCGGACATGCCTTTACGCTGGCCATCTGCAACGTGCCGGAAAGTGCCATCATCCGCCAATCGAAGCTGCGCTTCCTGACCCGTGCCGGTCCCGAGATCGGCGTCGCTTCGACCAAGGCCTTCACCACCCAGCTAGCCGGGCTGTTCCTGCTGACGCTGGTGCTGGCGAAGTTGCGCGGTCGGCTGGATGCGAACCGTGAACAGCAGTACTTGCACGAGCTGCGCCACTTGCCTGCCGCTGTGCAAAAGGTATTGGCTTTGGAACCGAAGATCGCCGAAATGTCCAAGCACTTCGCCGACAAGCACCACGCCCTATTCCTTGGTCGCGGCATGCATTTTCCGATCGCGGCCGAAGGCGCGCTCAAGCTCAAGGAGATCTCCTACATCCACGCCGAGGCCTATCCGGCAGGTGAACTCAAGCACGGCCCACTGGCGTTGGTCGACAAGGACATGCCGGTGGTGTCGGTCGCTCCGAACGACAGCTTGCTGGAAAAGTTGAAGTCCAACCTGCAGGAAGTCCGTGCCCGAGGCGGCGAATTGTATGTGTTCGCCGATGCGAATACTCACATGAAAGAAGCGGAAGGCATCCACATCCTGCAAATGCCCGAACACGCAGGTTTTCTGAGCCCTATTCTGCACACGGTCCCGCTGCAACTGTTGGCATATTACGTAGCATTGCAAAAGGGAACGGATGTAGACAAGCCGAGAAACCTCGCCAAATCAGTTACGGTTGAATAAAACTGTTTTTATGGCAAGGTTTCCCGGCTTGCGGCGAAGACTAACCTGCGCGGCAGGTTAAGCCCGAAAGGGCGGTCGGAGCCACAAGCCCCGTAATTGAAGGTCCATCAACTTCCGTTCCCACACCGAGGAGAGAACATGGCGGTCATCGCCGTATTCAACCAAAAGGGCGGCGTGGGAAAAACCACCACCTGCCTGAATCTAGCAGCTGCGCTGTCACTGGCACAGCGCAGTCCCATTGCGATCGATATGGATCCGCAGGGACATCTGAGCCTGGCTTGCGGGTTGAAGAACGGCACCAACCAGGAACGCAGCATCGCTGCGTTCTTCCGCGACAAGACCCCGCTGGCCAAGCTGCTGCACAACACGCCCGCCGGCTGGCAACTGATACCCGCGACACTGGAGCTTTCCAAGATCGATGCTTTATACGGCAGTGACCCGCAGGCTGCGAAGATGTTGAAGCAGGGCCTGGGCGAAGAGCTGGCGCTTACCGGCGCCCCCATCCTCATCGATTGCTGTCCGATGCTGGGTGTGCTGACCCTGAATGCCTTGCTGGCGTCGGACCGAGTGCTGATCCCGGTATCGGCAGACTATCTGTCACAACACGGCGTGCACCGGCTGGATGCTGCACTGAACGTGCTGGAGAAGAAACTGCAGCGCACTTTCGAACGCCGCATCGTGGTGACACGGTTCGATTCGCGCAGAAAACTTTCCTACGATATCTACGACAAGCTCAAGGAACGCTACGGTAACCTGGTGTGCAAGACGCGCATTGGCGAAACGGTGGCTCTGGCCACCAGCCCGATGCATGGTCTGGATGTGTTCGCCTATGCGCCGCAGAGTCCAGGTGCGGCGGACTACAAGGCACTGGCCAAGGAGTTGATGGACAGCGGCTTCGTTTAGGCGAAGTAAGTGTAGGCAGCGAAAAGCAGCGAAATACCCAATAGAAGCGCAATGACCATCAACCAGGCATTGCGCTTTTTTTGTTGGATGAGCATCTCGAGCAACAGCGGTGCCGCCCGTGCCGCCAGATTGTCATTCAGGCGCTCATGCAGCAGACGCGGCAGCTGCGGCAACAGGTTCGCATAGCGCGGCGCCTCAGTGCGCAGGGCCTTCATGAAGCCGCGCCAGCCGACCTGTTCGCTCATCCAGCGTTCCAGCCAAGGCTTGGCGGTCTTCCACAGGTCTAGCTCGGGATCGAGTTGCAACCCCAACCCCTCCACATTGAGCAACGTCTTCTGCAGCAATACCAGTTGCGGCTGGATCTCGATGCCGAAGCGGCGCGAGGTCTGGAACAGGCGCAGCAGCACCTTGCCGAACGAGACATCGCGCAGCGGCTTGTCGAAGATGGGTTCGCACACCGAACGGATCGCCGCCTCGAATTCATCCACGCGGGTATCGGCCGGTGCCCAGCCCGATTCAATGTGCAGTTCGGCCACGCGCTTGTAGTCGCGGTTGAAGAAGGCGATGAAGTTTTGCGCGAGGTAGTTCTTGTCGGTATCGGTGAGCGTGCCCACGATGCCGAAATCCATTGCCACATAGCGCCCGTCGCGGGTGACCAAGATATTGCCCGGGTGCATGTCGGCGTGGAAAAAGCCGTCGCGGAAGACTTGTGTATAGAAGATCTCCACGCCATTGGCAGCCAACTTGCTCAGGTCGACGCCCGCAGCCCGCAGCCCCGGGACGTTGCCGATCGGCAGTCCGTGCATGCGTTCCATCACCATGACAGTCTCGGAGCACCAGTCCCAATAGACTTCCGGCACCAGCAGCAGCTTGGCATCGGCAAAGTTGCGGCGCAGCTGGCTGCAATTAGCCGCTTCACGCATCAGGTCCAGTTCGTCGTGCAGGTATTTCTCGAATTCGGCGACCACCAGCTTGGGCTTCAAACGCTTGCCGTCCTCCCACCAGCGTTCCATCAACCCGGCACAGATATCCAGCAAAGCCACGTCATGCGCGATGATGCGCGAGATGCCGGGGCGCAGAATCTTGACGGCGGCCTTGCGCCCATCCGGCAGGGTGGCGAAATGCACTTGTGCCACAGAAGCACTGGCGACCGGGATCTCATCGAACTCGGCGAACACATCGTGCAGCGGTTTGCCGTAGGCGGTCTCCAGCAGCGCGACTGCCTGTGCTGAAGCGAAGGGCGGCACCCGGTCTTGCAGCTTGGCCAGTTCGTCGGCGATGTCGATAGGGATCAGGTCGCGACGCGTGGAAAGCATCTGGCCGAACTTGACGAAGATCGGTCCCAGCGTCTCCAGTGCCAGGCGCAGCCGTTCGGCGCGCGGGCGCGAGGTATTGCGGAAGAACAGCAGCAGATTCAGTGGACGAAGCAACCAGCTCGTACGCTCATGCGCCAGCAGAAACTCGTCCAGACCGAAGCGCAGTACGACGAAGATGATGTTGAGTAATCTGAAGAAACGCATTGCCTACGGTTCCAAAAGAAAAAGGCACGGTGAAATCACCGTGCCCTCTAGTTTACTTGAGAAACCCTTAGTTCTGCTGGATTCCGGCCAGTAGCCAGACAGCTTTGTCGTCTTTCAGGTTCTTCTGCACATGCCAAATCTCGTCGAAGCTTTCAGCTGCGCCATGGTTCTCGCGTAACTGACCGCTCATGCGCACGCTGGCGATGGCCAGATCGCTCTCGGTCACGACTTCCAGCAGGTCGGTGTTGATGGAGACCACATCGGTCTTCTGTGCCGCGTCACCGCGCTCCTGCATCTGCATTGAGACTTCGGCGAACATCTCCGGTGTGGTGTATTCGCGGATGTCGTTCAGGTCCTTGCGGTCATTGGCGGCCTGCAGGCGGATGAAGGTGGTCTTCGCTCCGCGCAGGAAACTATCCACCGGGAAATCGGCGGGGATGTTGGCTGCTACGGTGCTGCTTGCGCCGCCGCTCAAGGGTTGGGCGACCGGCTGCTGCGTACCACCGTAAGGCGCGCCTGCACCTGCGTATTGCATCGCCGGCTGCTGCTTCTTGCGCAGCAGCGAGAGCACGAAGAACACCGCGACAGCGCCCAGAATGATCATCAGCAACATGCCCATGCCTTCACCCAGACCGAAGTGCGAGAACAATGCCGCCAGACCCAGACCGGCAGCGATTCCGGCCAATGGGCCGAGCCACTTGTTGCCGGTGGATTGCGGTGCAGCTGGTTGTGCAGGTGCATTCTGTGCTGGCGCAGCGGTCGACTTCTGAGCCGGAGCACTCAAGGTGCGTTGCTTGCCGAAACTGCCGCCGCCACCGAAGCGCTTGGCCTCAGCATTTGCGGCGAGCAAAGAAAGACTGGTCAGAACAACGGTCAGGAAGATGGCGAAACGTTTCATGCGATTCCTTTAGAGTGGTTAGTACTTAAGAAAAGAGTATAGCAGCAGAGGCCAGACGCTAAACCCCGTCACTGACGGGGTATGTTGCCGGCTTCTGGCAGCAGCCTGATGTCGTTGACAAAATATTCAGTTTCGCCGAAACAAGAGGTCGGCAGCCCTTTATGCTGTTCGTAAACCAGGGACACACGCTGCCCGACCAGCTGGTTGATTTTGGCGGCAACATCATCGTCGCGTACCGTGAAAATGAACTTCTCCGGTGCAGCGCCCGGCAGCGCGACCAGAGAAAGCTCGCCTTCCCAGGTCTTGCAGAGCCAACCCTTGCTGGATAGCTTCTGCATGAACCCGGCACGCTCGCCTTCAGAATAACTCCAGTGCAAGGCGACCCAGATGTAAGCCGCCAAGACAGCCACAACAACGGCAACGAAACTTACAGCAGCGGTCATTACACTTTTCGGTAGCAGCATGATGTATCCATGAGTATAGGAAAGAATGGCGACGATTATAGTCGGAGCGGCGTAAATGCCCAGCCGCTAGAATGGGGCCAGACTGGCGAAATTCAATGGCTCGTTACTTACGGGATGCGTGAAAGTCAGTGAACCGGCATGCAACAACAAACGCGGCGCGCTCGATCCATCGCCGTACAAGGCATCGCCGAGGATAGGGTGACCGATCGCGGCCATATGCAGGCGCAGCTGGTGGGTACGACCGGTGACCGGTTCAAGCTCCACGCGCGAATTGCCCCCCTCTATACCCAGTAAGCGATAGCGCGTGAGCGAGGGCTTGCCTTGCGTGTGATCGACCATCTGCTTTGGCCGGTTCGGCCAGTCGCTGTTCAGTGGCAGTGCTATCTCGCCGGCGTCCTGTTCCAGCCTGCCAGAAACGATGGCGATGTAGTGCTTGCTCACCTCGCGCTCGCGAAACATCTGCGAAAGCCGACGCTGCATCGCCAGACCACGCGCGAACACCATCAGACCGGAAGTCGCCATATCCAGGCGATGTACCACGAGAGAATCGGGAAAGTCCGGCAGCAACCGGTTGGAAAGACAATCCTGCTTATCTGCCCCGCGTCCCGGCACAGCCAGCAGCCCGGCGGGCTTGTTTACGACCACCAGGGAATCATCCTGGAAAATCAGATCGGGAAGGCTATTGCTGGTCATCGCCCTGCGCAGGCGTATCACTGATCTGGTCGGCCGGGGTCTTCTTGGGGCGGTTCTTGCTCGGGTCGGCAAAACGGAAACGTCCCGCCAGCACGCAACCCTTCATGCCGATGTCGCAAGGCTTGTTCAACACCTTTTGGCACTTGCCATCCAACTCATGCGGACAACCCCAGCCACTCATTCTTTCGCTCCGTAAACAAAGCGCCGTTCGCCCTGAGCTCGGCCTGTCCTGAGCTTGTCGAAGGATCGAAGGATGAATGGCATCCGAAAATTATGCCTTCTTCACAAACTCAGTCTTCAGCGACATCGGGCCGATGCCGTCGATCTTGCAATCGATGTCATGGTCGCCATCCACCAGACGGATGTTCTTCACCTTGGTACCCACCTTCACCACCGCAGATGATCCCTTTACCTTCAGGTCTTTGATCACCGTGATGGTATCGCCGTCCTGCAACACGTTGCCGAACGCATCCTTGAACACCTTGGCCTGCTCGCCAGATTCGGCGGGTGAGTCCTTCGACCACTCGTAAGCGCACTCGGGACAGACATACATATTGCCGTCTTCGTAGGTGAAGGGGGAATTGCATTTTGGACATTTGGGAAGGTTGCTCACTGCGGAAACTCCGATATCAAGAAGAAAAACTGGGCAAGAAACTACTGGGAAATAAAGTCAGATTACAACTTGTATCCCCGATGCACCGCCACCACCCCGCCCGTCATATTGAAGTACTCCACCCGCTCCAGTCCCGCATCGACCATCATCTGTTTCAACTCTTCCTGTCCCGGATGCATGCGGATGGATTCGGCGAGGTAGCGGTAGCTGTCGGCGTCATTGGCGATGAGCTCGCCCATCTTCGGTAGCAGTTTGAAGGAATAGAGGTCGTACATCTTTTCCAGCGGTTTGGCGACCTTGGAGAATTCCAGCACGATCACGCGGCCGCCGGGCTTGAGGACGCGCTTCATCTCGCGCAGGGCGGCATCCTTGTGCGTCACGTTGCGCAGGCCGAAGGCGATGCTGACCACATCGAAATAGTTGTCGGGGAAGGGCAGGTGTTCGGCGTCGCACTGTGCGGTGGGCGTGGCGAGGCCCTCGTCGAGCAGACGGTCGCGGCCGACGCGCAGCATGGCGTTGTTGATGTCGGTGAGGACGACTTGGCCCGTGCTGCCGACTTTGTCGAGGAACAGGCGCGACAGGTCCCCGGAGCCGCCCGCGATGTCCAGCACGCGCTGGCCCTGATGCACGTTCGCCTGCCCGACGGCGAAGCGCTTCCAGATGCGGTGCAGGCCGACCGACATGAGGTCGTTCATGATGTCGTACTTGCTGGCGACGGAGGTGAATACGCCGGCGACTTTTTTGGCCTTCTCTGTTTCGTCTACGGTCTCAAAACCGAAATGGGTCTTTGCCATGTTGCTGCTCCTTATGCTTGCGAGTTCACCCTTCGACAGGCTCAGGGCGAACGGATGTCTGATCAGGCTTTGTCGCGACTTGCGCCAGCGGCTTCCATCTTGCCCAGGTAATCGTGCCACATGGCGTCCTGGTACTTGCCGAGTTCGTACAAGTATTCCCAGGTGTACAGCCCGCTGTCGTGGCCGTCGTCGAACGTCAGCTTGACGGCATAGCTGCCGGCTGGTTCGACGTCGCTGAGCATCACGTTGCGCTTGCCGACTTGCAGCGTCTCCTGGCCGGGGCCGTGGCCGCGCACTTCGGCGGAGGGCGAGAACACGCGCAAAAACTCGAACGGCAGTTTGTAGCGCACGCCGTCGTCGAAGGCGACCTCCAGCATGCGGGACTGGTTATGCAATGTGATTTCAATCGGGATCATAGTGAACGTATCTTCTTCAGTAGTGCGGTGGTGGAGCGTTCGTGCAGAAAGGGGATGCTGTGTACCTTGCCGCCCCAGAGTTGAAGTTCCTTGCTGCCGACGATGTTGGCAGGTTTCCAGTCGCCGCCTTTTACCAGCACGTCGGGTTTGCAGGCGAGGATAAGGTTGAGCGGGGTATCTTCGTCGAATTTCACCACCAGACTCACCGATTCGAGCGCGGCCAGCACGGCCATGCGGTCATTCTCGGCGTTGATGGGGCGGTCGTCGCCCTTGCCCTGGCGTTTCACCGAGGCGTCGCTGTTCACGCCGACGATGAGCGAGGCGCCGAGCGCGCGGGCTTGCGCCAGATAGGTCACATGGCCGCGGTGCAGCACGTCGAAGCAGCCGTTGGTGAACACCAGCGAACGCGGCAATTGCGCGACCCGATCGGCGAAGTCCTTCGCCTCGCAGATCTTGCTCTCGAAATTGGGTGTCGGGTATTTCACTAGTCGATGTACTCGAAGACGCGCACGACTTTCTGTACACCCGATGTCGTGCTGGCGATGTCAGATGCGGCGTCGGCCTCGGCGCGGGTGACCAGACCCATCAGATACACCACGCCGTTTTCGGTGACGACTTTGACATGATCGGCCTTGAACTTGGGGCTGTTGACGAAGCGCAACTTCACATTGCCGGTGATGCGCGAGTCGGAACTATTGGCAACGATGCCGGTTGCGCTGCCGACGACCAGTTCGTTGGCGATGCCTTTGACATTGGGGATGGAACCGACGATACGTTCGATGTCCATCTTGGTGTTCTCGTTCGTGACAGTGCCGGTGACCAGCGCAAAGCGGTTGAAAGCGGTGACGCTCACATGCGTGGTTTCCTTGTACTTCTCGTCGATGCGATTCTGCGCCTTGCTCTCGATAGTGTCGTCCTCGACCATCGTCCCCGCGCTGCGGCGGTCGTTGGAAGTCATCAGTGCACCGCCGACTCCGGCGGCCACTACGGGGGCGACACAGCCCTGCAACAGGCCCAGCACAACGAACAAGAACGCGAACGGATAACGCATCACTCTCCTCCCAGAATCAGATGATCGATGGCATCGCACATGCAATGCAAGGCAAGCAGATGGACTTCCTGGATGCGCGCGGTGCTCTTGGCCGGTACGCAGATATGGAAATCGTCCGGTGTCAGCAGCTCGGCCATCTTGCCGCCGTCGCGTCCGGTCAATGCCACCACCGGCATGTTGCGTTCGTGCGCGGCCCGGATGGCGTCTAGGATGCTGGGCGAATTTCCGCTGGTGGAGATGGCGATCAGGATGTCGCCGTCCATGCCTAGCGCGCGCACCTGCTTGGAAAAGATCTGGTTGTAATCGTAATCGTTGGCGATGGATGTCAGCACCGAAGTGTCGGTGGTCAGTGCGATGGCGGCCAGGCCGGGGCGCTCGACTTCGAAGCGGTTGATCAGCTCGGCGGCGAAGTGCTGCGAGTCGGCAGCCGAACCGCCGTTGCCGCAGATCAGGATCTTGCCGTCGTTCATCAGGCAGTTGACCATCGCCTGCGAAGCTTCCGCGATGGGCTTGGCCAGCACCTTCTTGCTTTGCAGTTTCAGCTGGGCGCTGTCGTCGAAATGTTTACCGATGCGTGTGGTCAGGCTCATGGGCGGAATGGATGTGGATGACAGGGGTGAATATTACCTCAAGGCGGCCCGGCTTAAACCTCGAAAGCGTTCTTTACCCACTCGATATTCGAGGCTGCGTCCAGCAGCAGGGCGTCAAAACGGCAGGGCGGGATGCGGGGCAGAGAGGCCAGGTATTGCTGGGCGGTGAGGATGAGACGCTGTTGTTTGTGGGTATCTATGCTGGCCGCCGCGCCGCCGAAATCGCTGCGGCTGCGCTGGCGCACCTCGGCGAACACCAGCGTCTCGCCGTCGCGCAGGATCAGGTCTATCTCGCCAAAGCGGCAGCGGTAGTTGGATTCGACCAGCTTCAGGCCTTGTCGTTGCAGGAACTGTGCAGCGAGCTGTTCGGCCTGGACGCCGGGCTTCATTATCGTTGTTTGCTGTCGATCGGAACGCCCTGGCCCTGGCGGATGATGGCCAGAATGGCTTCGCGCTGGAAGAAATGTCCGGAAAGGGTGACTTTTCCGGTGACGCCGTCCAGCGGCAAAACGCTCGAATAACTGCGGTTGAACAGCACCTGCAACAAGCGATAGGCGTCGATCCCCAGTGCATACAGGCGCTCCAGCTCCGGCGGCAAAGGTGTCGCGGAACGCGGATAGATCATCACGGCGGGGTGGTCGGGTTGCAGCATCCACGGCATATCGACGAAACGCACATCGGACAGATCGTAGTTGGTCAGCGTGCGGTTGTTGCCGGCGAACACCTGCGATGTGGAATAGACCGGAATCGTGGCGGTGATATAGGGGCGCAACAGGCGCGCCTTGTCCAGTTCGGCGGCGAGGAACACCGAGTTGCCCGGATCCTGCGGCAGCTCTTTCAAAGGGGTGGTATCACCGGCATAGACGATCTCGGAACGCAGGATACCGCCCGCGCGCTGCCATTCATCCGCAAATGCCTGCGCCAGACGCTTGGAAAGCGGCGTGTTGGTGGAGACGATGTAGGCGCTCAGCAGCCCGGCGGCGGTGGCTCGTTGCGCGGACTGGCGCGCTTCGGCTTCCGCCGGCAGGCCGAAGAAATAGAGTTGGTCCGACCTCGACCCGTCCAGTGTGTTCAAGGCCAGTGTCGGCGTCATCAGTTCTGGGTTCGCGGCAAGCGCGGCGACGCCACCGCGGGTGAGTGGTCCGGCCACAGCCACGGCACCGGCTTTCAAAGCCTGCTGATACAACGCGACGACTTCGGTGCTCTCATCGTTGCAGGGGTAGACGCGCACCGGCAGTCCATTTACTTCCTGCCCGGCAGCAGACATGAAGCCCTGCTTCACGGCATCGGCAGCCTTGGCGAAGAGTTTCGAATTCAGCGGCAGCAGCAGCGCAATGTGCGGCCCGGTCGGCTCGGTGCTGAGCGGTGCCAACAACGGCGTGACCACGGGTGCGGGTTCGGAAACCACGGCAGAGACGACGGGCGCGGGGGCGGGCGCAGGTGCAGGAACAGGCGCAACGACGACAGGGGCGGCCGGTGCGGCGGGAGCAGTTTCAGTGACCGGCGTAGTGGCGCAGCCAAATATGCTCACGTATAGTGCAACGATAGCGAATCCGCGCAACCAGGAAGATACAGAGGCAATAGTTTGCATATCGAGGCCAAACAAAAATTGGAGTGCGCATTATATGTAGTCGCCACCCCGATTGGAAATCTAAGTGACATCACCCTGCGCGCGCTGGAAGTGCTCGGCGCAGCCGACACCGTGGCCGCCGAGGATACGCGCAATACCCGCCATCTGCTGCAACATCACGGCATCGGCGACGCCCGGCTGCTCGCGCTGCACCAGCACAACGAGCGCGGCGCGGCGGAAAAGGTCATCGCCCTGCTGCAGCAGGGTCAAAACGTCGCGCTGGTCACCGATGCCGGAACCCCGGCAGTGAGCGATCCCGGCGCGGTGCTGGTCGAAGCGGTCCGCAATGCGGGCTTTCGCGTCATCCCCATCCCCGGCGCGAGTGCGGCAGTCACCGCTTTGTCCGCTTCCGGACTAAGCACGCCGCACTTCCTGTTTTACGGCTTCCTGCCTAACAAATCCGGTGCGCGCCGCACCGCCCTGCAAGCGTTGGTCGAGCATCCCTATACCCTCGTGTTCTACGAAGCCCCGCACCGCATCCTCGAATGCACCGAAGACCTGCATGCCGTATTCGGCGACGAGCGCGAGATCGTGTTCGCGCGCGAGATCACCAAACTTTTCGAGAGCATCCACCGCTGCAAACTGGGCGAAGCCATGGCCTGGCTCAACAGCGACCCCAACAACCAGCGCGGCGAGTTCGTGCTGCTGGTGTCGGGCGCGGTGGCCCGCGAAGGACTGGATGCAGACATCGAAAGGACGCTGGCTTTGCTGCTGGAAGAATTGCCGCTGAAACAGGCCGTGCAACTAGCGGTAAAGATCACCGGCGGCAACAAGAACGAGCTGTACCAGCGTGCGTTGGCGCTCAAGGAAGAAACGAATGATTGATAAGATCCAGACCGTTCGCCCTGAGCTTGTCGAAGGGTCCCACGAACGGTCGACTTGTTTAGTGATTTCCTAAGATAAAATGACACCATGAACACACTCATCATCACCCGCCCCGACGACTGGCACCTGCACCTGCGCGACGACGCGCTGATGGCCTCGGTGCTGCCCGACACCGCCAGACAATTCGCCCGCGCCATCGTCATGCCCAATCTGCGCCCGCCCGTCACCACCACCGCGCAAGCCGTGGCCTACCGCGAGCGCATCCTCAAAGCATTGCCAGCAGGCATGAAGTTCGAGCCGCTGATGACGCTCTACCTCACCGACATCACCAGTGCCGAAGAGATCAAGAAGGCCAAGGCCAGCGGCGTGGTGCATGCGGTGAAGCTGTACCCCGCGGGCGCCACCACCAACTCCGATGCGGGTGTCACCGACCTGCGCAAGACCTACGCCGCGCTGGAAGAGATGCAACGCTGCAGCATGCCGCTGCTGGTGCACGGCGAAGTCACCAGCCCCGACATCGACATCTTCGACCGCGAAGCCGTGTTCATTGACAAGGTGATGCAACCGCTGCTGAAAGACCTGCCCGGCCTGCGCGTGGTGTTCGAACACATCACCACCAAGGATGCCGCACAGTTCGTCGCCAGCGCGCCGGACACCATCGCCGCCACGCTCACCCCGCAACACCTGCTCTACAACCGTAACGCCATGCTGGTCGGCGGCATCCGCCCGCACTTCTACTGCCTGCCCATCCTCAAGCGCGAAACGCACCGCGAAGCCCTGGTGAAAGCCGCCACCAGCGGCAGCAAGAAATTCTTCCTCGGCACCGACAGCGCCCCGCACGCGCAACACACCAAAGAGAACGCCTGCGGCTGCGCCGGTTGCTATACCGCGCACAGCGCCATCGAGCTGTATGCCGAAGCATTCGAGGCTGCGGGCGCACTGGACAAGCTGGAAGCCTTCTCCAGCTTCAACGGAGCGGCTTACTACGGCCTGCCGCGCAATACCGACAAGGTCACGCTGCGTAAGGAGGAGTGGGAGATTCCGGCGTCGGTGGGGTTTGGCGAGCATCGGCTCGTGCCGCTCAGGGCGGGGGAGAAGATGAAGTGGAAGTTGGTGGGGTGACGGACCATATGAAAAGCGTGTCCCTATTACTCCTGCTTCTGTCGGTTAGCATGGCATCAAATGCTGCTGATGAAAGAGCCGCTCCTTACCTGAGATGCGCAGCTATTAATTACATCGGTTTTCGTGCGTTCCACGACCCGGAAAACCGGGAGCGATATAGAACTGCGTTCGACCTGCACACCAAATGGGCGTCGTGGTTCTATCCAAATGATTCTGCAAAATATAAAGCGGACTCTGGAACTACCCTGGCGGCGCTTGAAAGCGACTTGGTCAGTAAGCGAATGTCTGCACAACAACTATCTAGCGAGGCGGCTAGTTGTGTGCAGCTGCAAACTCGCACTGCGGTCGCATTCATGGAATGTTTGAAGAGCAGGCTGCCTTCGACCGAGGAAAAGGAGTTTTGTGTCAAGCGATCGGTTGGTCTCTAAGAAACTAGCGCGAATTAAAGAATTAAAGGGGTCAGACTCGAATTAAGTTTTCAGCTTCTGAAATAATCACATGCCACTATCTAACTACCTCAATACCAACCCCGTCCTCGGCGCCCGCATCTACCTGCATCCCTCCTGCCAGGTGATCGGCGATGTGAAGATCGGTGACGACAGCTCCGTCTGGTGCAACACGGTGTTGCGCGGCGACGTGAACCGTATCGCGATCGGGCGTGGCAGCAACATTCAAGATTTGACTATGGGCCATGTGTCGCACAAGACGGCGGAGAAGCCGGAGGGGTCGCCGCTCATCATCGGCGACTATGTGACGGTGGGGCATTCGGTGATATTGCATGGTTGTCGCATCGGCAACGACTGCCTGATCGGCATGGGTTCCATCATCATGGACGATGTGGTGGTTCCCGATCATGTGATGATAGGCGCGGGCAGTCTCATCTCGCCGGGCAAGACGCTGGAGAGCGGCATGCTTTACATGGGGCGTCCGGCCAAGGCCATTCGCGCGTTGACGGAAGACGAGATCAAGTACCTGCGTTATTCCGCCGAGCATTACATGCGGGTGAAAGACAATTACCTGAGCGGCAGAAAATAACCGTGCACTCCAAAGATTTCCTGCTGAAGGACACTAAAGAACTGGAGCTGGAGATCGAGCGGCACTGTATCGGGCTGGGGCTGGATACTGCCGACGAGTATCAGGTGCATATGTTCGCGCACGAAATGTTGCAGAGCATGGAGCAGCTGAAGGACGAAGCCAACAAGGGGAATCGCACGGCCAGAGCGAAGGTGGAGCTGTTCAGCATGGTGCTGATGCTGCATGAGGCAAATACCAAGGCCCTCGGCCCGAATTACATGACCCAGTTCGCTGGGCTGTCGAGCAGGGAACCCGCCTGGGCGGCATTGGCCCAGGCCTTGGGAAGTGAGCTGGAGAGCCGCAATCTGGATGAAGAATGAAAGTGTTGGGAACTGAAAGATGAGCAAGATGAACGAGCAGGATTTCAAACGCGCCAGCGTGAATCTGGAGACCGCGCAGATCGCGTGGCGCGAGTTGCAGCGTTACTTTGCCAGCGGCGCTACGGTCGCGGTGAGCGACACACTTGATCTGGTCGAGGTGGCGTTCCAGTTTTCCGAGGATAATGCCGCGCAGGTGGCACAGTGGATGCAATCCGGCCAACTCGCCCCGGTCAGCGACGAGCAGGCACTGGCCTGGTATGAGGCGGATGCTTTGGTGTGGGCGGTGGTCGCCAGACCTTATGTGCTGGTGCAATCGCAAAAAGTGGTAAGCGAAAAAAAGTGAACCGTTCGTGCTGAGCCTGTCGAAGCACAAACGAATGTGCATTTCGACAGGCTCAATGCGAACGGCATAAACCTTATTTCAGCTTCTTCATCGCCGACTCGATGCGCTGGCACAGCGTCTTCAGGATCTTGATGCGCGCGAAGTTCTTGTCGTTGGCCTCCACCAGGGTCCACGGCGCGGCTTCGGTACTGGTGCGGTCCACCATATCGCCGATGGCCTGTTCGTAGGCATCCCATTTCTCGCGGTTGCGCCAGTCTTCCTCGGTGATCTTGAAGCGCTTGAAGCCGATCTTCTCGCGCAGCTTGAAGCGGCGCAGCTGTTCTTCCTTGCTGATGGTCAGCCAGAATTTCACCACCACGGTGTTATGGCGGGTGAGTTGCGCCTCGAAGTCGTTGATCTCGCCGTAGGCGCGCATCCAGTCGGTCTCGGAACAAAAATTCTCCACCCGCTCGACCAGCACACGGCCATACCATGAACGGTCGAAGATGGTGACGCGGCCCTTGCGCGGCACATGCCGCCAGAAGCGCCACAGATAGGGCTGTGCGCGTTCTTCCTCGGTCGGTGCGGCGATCGGCACCACCTGATATTGGCGCGCTTCGAGTGCGCCGGTGATGCGCCGGATGGCCCCGCCTTTGCCGGCGGCATCGTTGCCTTCGAACACTGCCACCACGGTGATGTCCTTGAACTTCGGGTCGCGCGTGAGCATGGCCAGTTTGCCCTGATACTTTTCCAGCGCGGTTTCGAATCTCTTTTTGTCCAGCTTCTGCGTGAGGTCGAGCGTCTCAAGAATATTGAGCTTGTCGATGGGCGGCAGCAGCGGCGCGGCGCGTACCGAGCGCTCTTTCTTTTTGTCCGCTTCGGCCAGGCGTTTGCGTAGGGATTCGAGGATGACCTTGCCGACGGTCAGACCGCGATAGCGCGCATCGGCGCCCTCGACCACGATCCATGGCGCTTCGGCGGTGCTGGTATGGCGGATGACGCTCTCGTGGATGGTGAGGAACTTGTCGTAACGCTTGAAGTGGTCCCAGTCGCGTTTGGTGACGCGCCAGCGCGTCTTGGGGTTCTTCTCCAGCGCTTTGAGGCGGGATTCCTGCTTGTCCTTGGACAGGTGCAGCCAGAACTTGATGATCAGTGCGCCTTCATCGGTCAGCATCTTCTCCAGTCGTTTGGCGCGTTCCAGACTCTGGTCGAGTTCGGCGACTTTGGTATAGCCCAGTGCGCGGTTGAGGATGGGCCAGGTGTACCAGGAACCCATGAACACGCCGACCTTGCCCTTGGGCGGCAGGGCGCGCCAGAAGCGCCACATCATCGGACGCTCCATCTCTTCGTCGGAAGGCTCACCCATGCCGTGGGTCTGGATGAAACGCGGGTCCATCCATTCGTTGAGCAGGTTAACGGTCTCGCCGCGTCCCGCACCGTCGACGCCGCCGATGAGGATGATGACCGGGAATTTCCCTTTTTCCGCCAGATCGAACTGCGCATCCAGCAGCGCCTCGCGCAGTTTGGGTACTTCGGCATCGTAAGTGGTTTTGTCGACTTTATGTCCCAGCTCTGCCGATTCAAACATGATGTCCTCCGCTAGAAAGTTATAGTTGTTCCGGGGTGATGGCGAGACGCAGCAGGGTCTGGTAATCGCCCTCGCGTTCGCGGCGGCTGAACCACCACACAGCGCCTTTTTTGATGCTCCAGTATTCGGGATGTCCGGTCATCAGCAATGCGGCCAGTTCGCCCAGCCAGGGCTGGTGACCGACCAGCATTACCGCACCGCCCGCCATCGGCCAGCCCGCGGTGGCGAGGGCCTTCTCGGGCGTGGAATGCACGTCGATGTTGGGTGCGGTGATGAAATGCTTGCTGAGCGCTGCGGCGGTCTGCTGCGCGCGCACGGCGGGACTGACCAGGATACGGGTGTGGGGAGGCAGCCGTGGGGAAAGGAAATGCGCCATGTGCTCGGCCTGCCGCAATCCCTTCTCAGTGAGTGCACGCGCGCTGTCGGGCACGGTATCCGCAGCCTCGGCATGTCGCCACAGGATCAACTCCATCTCTTTCATCCCCCGTTTATTACACTATCGGTTGCCAGAATATACCGTATATACTGTTTCCGCCATATTCACACACGGAGACCGATATGACCAGTACAACACCGCGCAAACCCGTTGCCAAAAAACCCGCAGTCAGGAAACCAGCTGCCGCGCGCAAGCCCTCTGTGGCAAAGGCTGCGGCCAAGCCAGTCAAGAAACACAAGAAAGAAAAGAAGGCCAACGGCAAGGTGAAGGTCGTGCGCGACAGCTTCACTATGCCGCAGGCGGATTACGAACTGATTGCGGCGATCAAGGAAAAGGCATTGACTGCCGGGCTGCATCTGAAGAAGAGCGAGTTGCTGCGCGCCGGATTGCAGGCCCTGTCCAAACTGACAGCGGTACAACTGAAACGCGCGATCTCCGGCCTCGAGAAGATCAAGACCGGCCGGCCGGCCAAAAGCTAGTCCTCGGCGACCGCGAGCGGTTGCCCCATCGCCTGCAATAGCTCGGTCTGCGCGCAGGTCTCGCTGCCGCGACCGGGCGTCTTGCGGTGCCAGAATCCGTTGCAATCCATCTCCCACGCCTGCACGTTGTCCTTCAGATAGGCTTTTAGACCCTCGTCCAGCACGCGTTTCTTGAGTTTCTCGTCGAGCACGGGGAAGCACACCTCGATGCGGCGGAAGAAGTTGCGGTCCATCCAGTCGGCGCTGGCGAGGTAGACGTTATGCGCGAGATCGTTGCGGAAATAGAAGATGCGCGTGTGTTCGAGGAAGCGCCCAATGATGGAGCGCACGGTGATGTTCTCGGACAAACCCTTCACGCCGGGACGCAGCGCGCAGACGCCGCGCACGATGAGGTCTATCTTCACGCCCGCCTGAGACGCGTCGTACAGCGCGGTGATGATCTCGGGTTCCAGCAGCGAGTTCATCTTGGCGATGATGTGCGCGCGTTTACCATCCTTGGCAAGCTTGACCTCGTTGGCGATGGCTTCGAGGATCTTGGGATGCAGGGTGAACGGCGATTGCCACAGGTGTTTCAGCTTGCTGGCCTTGCCCAGCCCGGTGAGCTGGGTGAATACCTCGTTCACGTCGGAGCAGACTTCCTCGTTGCTGGTAAACATACCGAAGTCGGTATACAGCCGGGCGGTGCGCGGATGGTAGTTGCCGGTGCCGAGGTGCGCGTAGCGGCGCAGCTTGCCGTCTTCGCGGCGTACCACCATCAGCATCTTGGCGTGGGTCTTGTGCCCGACCACGCCGTACACCACATGCGCGCCGACCGCTTCCAGACGCCCCGCCCAGTTGATGTTGGCCTCCTCGTCGAAACGGGCAAGAAGCTCGACCACCACCGTTACTTCCTTGCCGGCTCGCGCGGCGGCGATGAGTGCTTCCATCAGCTCTGAATCGGTACCGGTGCGATACACCGTCTGCTTGATGGCGACCACGTTGGGATCGGCCACCGCCTGCTGGATGAAATCGATGACCGGCTTGAACGACTGGTAAGGGTGGTGCAGCAGCACGTCGCTCTTGCGGATGACCTTGAACATGTCCGCGCCCTTTTTCTGCAGCAGTGGTGGCATGCCGGGCACGAAGGGGGCGAACTTGAGGTCTTCGCGGTCGACCTTGTCGGGGATGTTGAAGAGGCGTACCAGATTCACCGGACCGTGTACCCGATACAGGTCATCGGCTTTCAGTTCGAACTGCTGCAACAGGAAATCAGCCAGCTCGGGCGGGCAGTTGTCGGCGACTTCCAGACGCACGGCATCGCCGAAATGGCGCTGCGGCAGCTCGCCCTGCAGGCTGATGCGCAGGTTCTTCACTTCTTCTTCGTCCACGAACAAGTCGCTGTTGCGGGTGACGCGGAACTGGTAGCAGCCCAGCACTTCCATGCCGGAGAAGAGTTCGCCGACATGCGCGTGCAGGATGGAGGACAGGAAGATGAATCCGTGCGGGCAGCCGCTGATCTCCGGCGGCACCGGGATGGCGCGCGGCAACACACGCGGCGCCTGGACGATGGCCTTGGCCGAGTTGCGCCCGAAAGCGTCCTTGCCCTGCAGCACGACCGCGAAGTTGAGGCTCTTGTTGAGCACGCGCGGGAAGGGGTGGGCGGGGTCGAGCCCGATGGGGGTCAATACCGGCATCACCTCGCGCAGAAAGAAATCCTTTACCCAGGCCTGCTGTTCCGCGTTCCAGTGCGTGCGGCGAAGGAATTTGACGCCCTGCCCGGCCAGTGCCGGAACCAGCTCTTCGTTGAACAGCTGGTATTGGCGCGCGATAATCTGGTGCATAGGCGCATGCAGGCGCTTCAGGATCTGTGTGGCTTCCAGACCGTCCGGCCCGGCGGCAAGACCACCCAGTTTTTCCTGCTCTTTCAGACCGGCGACGCGGATCTCGAAGAACTCATCGAGATTGCTGCTGACGATGCACAGGTATTTCAGCCGCTCCAGTAGGGGTACTGAAGTGTCCTCTGCCTGGGCCAGCACACGGCGGTTGAATTCGAGCAGGCCGAGTTCGCGGTTGAGAAAGTTTTGCGCAGGGAATTTTTTTGCCATACGGGGCGGTAAGTTTGCCGGTGATCCAGAGACGGGGACTGCTAGTTCTTCGGCGGTACGAAGCCGGTCGGCATCTGGGTACCTTCGCCGAAGAAGTAATTCTCCATCTGTTGTGCCAGATACTGACGGGCCTTGATGTCGGCGAGGTTGAGACGGTTCTCGTTCACCAGCATGGTCTGAAACTTGATCCATCCTTGCCAGGCTTCCTTGGAGACGTTGTCGAAAATACGCTGACCGAGTGCGCCGGGATAGGGGAGACGATCCAGTCCTTCTGCTTCGCGACCGAGTTTTACGCACTGTACTGTTCTTGCCATGTTGATGTTCACTCCGTGGGTATTTTGCTTGAGGATTGTGACATTACCGTGAATCCTTGCCCAAATCCAGCGGATGCGCGGGATCGAAGAAGTGCCAGCGGTTCTTGCCCTGATGTTTGGCATGGTACATGGCGGTGTCGGCCTGCTGCATCAGTTCCAGCGGCGATCCCGGTGGCGCTGCGGGATCGCAGGCGGCGATACCCATGCTGCAACGGATATATATCACCTTTCCGTCCATATCGTGCCGCAGCCGCTCGACGGAGGCGATCACGCGCTTGGCCAATGCCTCGGCCTGATGTGCCTCGGCATCCGCGACCAGAATGCCGAACTCGTCGCCGCCCAGCCGGTAAACGACTTCGTTGCGGCGGGCTTGCAGCGACAGTGTCTGTGCGACCGTCTTCAATACCCTGTCGCCGCAGTGGTGACCGTGCTGGTCATTGATGTTCTTGAAATCGTCAAGATCGAAGAACAGCAGCGTCAGGCGTCGTTCATCGCGCCGCGCCTGGGCGAACATGCGCTCCAGGTCTTCCTCGAAACGGCGGCGGTTGTACAGGCCGGTGAGCACATCGCGTTCGGCGCGGCTTTGCGCCTCGTGCAGGCGGGCGTGCTCCGTGGTCACATCCTCGAACATCCAGATGCGGCCGATATAGCGCTTTCCCGCCGCATCGGGCACGACACAGGAACGGCTGCGCACGAAGCGTCCGTCGCGCAGCTTGGTGTCGAAGGGCGGGCTGATGCCGTATTCCCTGAGAGAGGCCTCCACCTGCTGTGCGAAGGCGTCCGGCAGATCCAGCATTTCGCGTGCGAGGTCGATGAGCTCGCTGTCCGGCCGGCCGTTGTAGTCCTCGTCTTCGGGCAGGGCCCAGAGATGGCGGCATTCAGCATTGATGTATTGCACCTTGTGCTCTGGATCGACGAACATCACGCCGACCGGCAGGATCGAGATCAGCGCGTTCAGGCGCGCCTGTTCGGAATACACGGCGTGGGCGTAACGCTGCTGAGATTCGATGCGCTCGCGCAACGCCGTGGCCATTTGATTGAAACCGGTGGCGAGTTTTCCCAGTTCATCCTGCGGCAGGTTGGCCGGCATGGTGGCGTTGAGGTTGCCGTGCGCCATCGATTCGCTGGCGCGTGTAATCTCTTGCAGCGGTTTGACCAGCCGGCGCACCAGCATGAAATACATCACCGAGCCGAGGAAGAGCCACATCACGGCGACAATGACAAGCTGTCTGCCCAGACCGAGCTTGAGTGCGCCGACGAAGCCGGTATCCACCCCGTAATGCAGCATGCCGAACCTGGTACCGTCATGGATCAGCGGAATGGCGCCGTCGAAACACTCGTTGCCGATGTCGTCGGGGTCGCCGACCGCAGCCAGCTGCTTTCCGTTCAAGTCCTGCACGGACAGATAGCAATAGCCGTGCATGTCCAAGACTTCGCCCAGCAGTTTGTGCAGGTCGTGCGGGTCGTGCGCGGCCGGGCCGACCATCAGCGTCATCGCCAGGATATGCGTGCGCTGCTGCATGTCTTCTTCGAGATGATGGGTCAGGAACTGGTTGAGTACCTGCATCATGTTGAGCATGAGGACCAGCAGGGCGATGCTGACGAGCATCACCGTGCTGACGAAGAACTTGATCTGCAGCGGACGGGAAAGCAGCCAGTTGATCATGCGATTTCCCCCGAACCAGTTTTACTTGAGCGACAGCACGAAGACCTTGGAACGGCGCTGGTAGTTGTACAGCGTCTTTTTCTGCGCCGGGAGTTGTTCCACGTCGACTTCCTTGAAGCCACGTTCGATGAACCAGTGCGCCGTGCGCGTGGTCAGCACGAACAGTTTCTGCAGCTTCATCGTTTTCGCGCGCGTGGCGATATGTTTGAGCAAGGCATCGCCGTAGCCGTGGCGGCGGTAGCCGGGCTGGATCGCCAGACAGGCGAGTTCTGCAGCTTTTTCGTCGGCGAAGGGGTACAGCGCGGCGCAGCCGACGATGCGGTGGTCATGCTCCAACAAGACGAAGCGCCCGATCTCGCGCTCCAGCAATTCGCGTGACCGCCGCACCAGGATGCCTTCCGCTTCCAGCGGTTGCAGCAGCTGCAAAATCCCGCCAACATCTTCGATGGTCGCATCGCGCAGGGTGTTGAGCGTGCTTTCGACCACCATGGTACCGATGCCGTCGTCGCTGAACAGTTCCTGCAGCAGCGCACCGTCGGTGTGGCGGCTGACCAGGTGCGTGCGCGCCACGCCGGCCTCGCAGGCCTTGACCGCACAGGGCAGGAACAGGCTCACGTCGTCCGGCAGTTTGCGTTTGCCGGACAGGATCTTGTTGGCCTCGACCACCGTCAGCTCCGGCAACAACTTGCCGTCCTTGCCGTGCACGCCGTCGGTATCGGTGAGGAAGATCAGCTTGTCCGCATCCAGCGCGACAGCTGTCGCCGTGGCGACATCTTCCAGCGTGAGGTTGAAGACCTCTCCGGTGGGCGAGTAGCCGAGCGGCGAGAGCAGCACCACTTCGCCGAACTCCATCCGATCGCGCAGGGCCGCCACATCCACCTTGCGCACGCAGCCGGTGTGCATCAGGTCGATGCCGTTGATAACGCCTATGGGTTGCGCGGTGATGAAATTGCCGCCCGCCACGCGGATGTCGGCATTGGCCATAGGCGAATTCGCCAGTCCGACGGACAGCAGCGCCTCGATCTCCAGCCGTACACGGCCGACTGCCTCCTTAACGCACAGCATGGTCTCGGCATCGGTGAGGCGGATGCCGTGGTGATAACGACCCTCGATCTTTTCCTGGGCCAACCGCTGTTCGATCTGCGGCCGCGCGCCGTGGACCAGCACCAGACGGATGCCGAGTGCAGCCAACAGATTGAAATCATGAGTCAATTCGACGAACTTGCCGTCTGCCACCACCTCGCCTCCGAAGGCGACGACAAAGGTCTTGCCGCGAAAGGCATTGATATACGGAGCGACGGAGCGGAACCAGTTGACGAAATCGGCAGATTGAAGGGGCATGGCGGTCATATATAAGAATATTTTGATATACGCGCAATTAAACACCCATAACGGAAAAAATGCCATGCGGCTGCGCTGGATGGAACTGCTACCGATGCTGGGGGAAAACGACTAAAATGCTCGGCATAACAAGCGCGCCAGCGCAACCAAACTAAGGACTATCCATGAACCAACTCCTCAGCCAAGTCTCCTACCCGGTGTTCTTGTACATGACCTTTCTGTTTTTCCTGATCGCCAGCGGATTCTCTTTCGTCGTTGGCGTGGCCTTGGCCTCCAGAAGCCAGAAGGCTTTGCGCGCGTTCGATTCGCTCAATCGCTGGATCTCCGTGCGCAAGATGATGCGCCCGCTGATGCGGCCCCATAACGTCGAGCCGGCCCTGATGAAGCGCCGTGTCGTACTGGGTTCGGTCATCTTCGCAGGTGCATTGGCATCGCTCTGGCTGCTGGCCGGGACCGATCTGCGCCCGGCGCTGTCTCTGTTCGAGGGCATCCTCACCCCATCGCAGATCGAGGGAGTCGCCGAAAACCTGAAAAGTTTTCTGCTGGTCGGCAATGCGGTCTGCCTGCTGGTGAGCGCCCTTATCCTGTTCTTCCCGCAGGTCCTGTCGACGGTGGAGAACTACACCGACCGCTGGTTTACCATGCGCAAGACCATGCAGCCGCTGGAAAAGATGCATATGGAAGTCGACTGCTGGGTGCTGAAACACCCGACCAGCGTCGGCATCACACTGGTCGTCCTCTCGCTCAGCGCAGGGATGCTGATGCTCAATCAGCTGCAGAACATCGTCGCGTAACTTTTCTCAAGCTTCGTCCAGCAGCTTGCCCGCGATCGCCCAGTTCTGGTCCGGCAGTTCGTCGAAAGAAATGTATGTGTAGGACTTGGGTTTGAGCGCGATGCGTTCCAGCGTGTCGGTGATCTCTTCGGCGATCTTGGCCTTCTGTTCGCGGCTCAGGGTTCCGGCGATGCGGATGTTGACGTAAGGCATGGCTGCTCCTGTGTTGGAAATGGTAGAGGATACGCGGGGCTTTCCGCTAAGATAACAAGCTACGACTCACGAGGCAATTCAAGAGATGAGCATGAACGCAACATTACGCAATGTATGCTGGATCGGTTTGGTGATGTTGTTGTCGGTCGGTGCGGCGAATGCCGGCGAGGCGATCGGTACGGTCAAGACGCTCAAGGGTGAAGTGAATGTGATGCGCGACGGTGCGGTCATTCCGGCAACAGCTGGTATGCGGTTGCTGGCGGCGGACAAGCTCGTCACCGGAGCGGACAGCTCTGTCGGCATCGCCTTGCAGGATGCCACGCTGATGTCGCTCGGGGCGAAGAGCGCGACCCAGCTGAACGAGTTCCGCTACGACCCGGTCAAGCGCGAAGGCAACATGCTCATATCGGTCATCAAGGGTTCCATGCGTTTCGTCACCGGCTTGCTGGGCAAACAGAACCCTTCCGCAGTCGGTATCCGCACACCCACGGCCACCATCGGCATCCGCGGTACCGACTTTATCGTGTCGGTCGCCGACAAGGAGTGAGCCATGGAAGCTTTTTCCGCCTGGCTCCTCACCGTCTTCGTATTCTTTCTTCTGGCGGATGAACCTGTCACGCCACCAGCGGCGGGAAAAGAGACCATCGTCCTGCTGCCCGATGCGGAAGGCAAAAGCACGGGTATCGTAGTCAGCGCGCAGGGGCAGCAGGTCGCCGTGTCCGAACCCTATCAGGGCGTCGAACTGGCGGGCGGCAAGGTCGAGAGCAAGACTTATTCTGCAGCGCAGATCAAGAACATGTTTCCCGAAGTGATGCAGGCGCTGCCCGATCAGCCGCGTTCGTTCACTTTGCGTTTCGAGCAGAACGGCACCAGGCTCACGGCTGAATCGGCCGCGCTGGTCGAAGAGGTCAGGCAGGAGATCGTCAAGCGCCCGGCTCCCGAAGTCACCGTGGTCGGCCATACCGACCGCGAGGGTTCGGACGATGCCAACCTGCAACTGTCGCAGAACCGAGCGGAAGCCGTGCGCGACATCCTCCTGGCTGGCGGCATTTCCGCGCAAATCATCCAGGTGGTCGGGCGCGGGGAATTGGAACCGGAAGTGGTGACTGCAGACGGAATCGCCGAACCGCGCAATCGCCGGGTCGAGATCAGCGTGCGCTGATCCCCGCTAGTTAAAATCTCCCCACAAGGTCTGCAAAGCCGCGATCCCTGCGATGGCGGCGGTTTCCGTGCGCAGTACGCGCGGACCGAGCAGGATCGGGGCAAAACCGGCCTGCTGGGCGATGTTGGCTTCGTCGGCGGTGAAGCCCCCTTCGGGTCCGATGAGCAGGGTGGCGCGGCCTTGCGGCTTTGGTTGCGACTGCAGGTTGCTGGCGCCGCCGGGCAAGAGGATGAACTTTCCGCCGGGGACGTTGCGTTGTTCGATGAGCCAGGTGCCCAGGTCTTGCGGGGCATGCAGTTGCGGCAGGGTGTTGCGCCCGCACTGCTCGCAGGCGGAGACGGTGACGTTGCGCCAGTGCTCGGTACGTTTCTCGGCGCGCGGGCCGGAGAGTCTGGCCACGCTGCGCTGCGTCTGCACCGGTACGATTTCGGCGGCACCCAGTTCGGTCGCTTTCTGCACCACCCAATCCATCTTGTCGCTGGTACACATGGCTTGCGCCAGCACGATCTGCAACCCGGATTCCTGCTGGCCCATGAAGGTCTGCAAGTTGCCCAGCAGCACATGCTTGCCGTTGATGGCATTGATGGTGGCGTCCAGCGCGTTGCCCAGGCCGTCGAAGATCTGCACGGCATCGCCCACACGCAAACGCAAGACGCGGCTGGCATGATGCGCGGCCGCGGGCGGCAATTCGGCGTGGGCGCTCTGGGGTAATGGCGGCGGACAGTAGAAGCGTGGGGCTGACATGGCGGCAAATGGCGTCGGTACGGGCGTGATAATATAACGCCCAGAAAAAGAACGGGCGTAAATAGATTGCGTACCGTTGATAAGTAAACGAAGCCCGTTTTCCCTCACCCAAACCCTCTCCCAGAGGGAGAGGGGACAAACGAGTTGCTCCGCAAGCTTTTCAGACACTGTTGGTTTTTGGGAGTTAGAGAGTTATGGTCAGTCTGCAACCACCTTTGTGCGATTTCGGCTGGAAGGCGCGTCCGTTTGACCTGCCTGGCGTAGACGGCAAGCGCCACACGCTGGAAAGTGCGCGCGGCAAGAACGGTCTGCTGGTGATGTTCATCTGCAACCACTGCCCCTACGTCAAATCCATCCGCGACCGCATCATCCGCGACACTCGCGAGCTGCAACAGCACGGCATCAACAGTATCGCCATCATGTCCAACGATCCGGCCGACTATGCGGAAGACTCGTTCGACAACATGAAGCTCGTTGCGCAACAGTACGGCTATCCCTTCCCCTATGTGTGGGACGAGTCGCAGCAGATCGCAAAGGATTACGGCGCGGTGTGCACCCCGGACTTCTTCGGCTTCAACGCAAACCTCGAGTTGCAGTACCGCGGGCGGCTGGATGCCTCGCGCAAAGAGGCCGTGCAGGACGCACCGCGCGACCTTTTCGATGCGATGCTGCAGGTGGCCAAGGCCGGGCAGGGCCCGCGCGAGCAGATCGCCAGCATGGGCTGCTCCATCAAATGGAAAGGTGAAGCGTGAAGATACTGATTCTGGGGGCCGGGCAGGTCGGCTCGACGGTGGCGGAGAATCTGGTCGGCGAAGCCAACGACATCACCGTCGTCGATTCCGACGGCGAAAAACTCGTCCAGTTGCAGGACAGGCTGGACCTGCGCACGGTCGTCGGCAATGCCGCGCATCCCTCTACGCTTGAGCAGGCGGGCATCGGCGATGCCGACATGTTGCTGGCCGTGACGCAGAGCGACGAGGTGAATCTGGTCGCGTGCAAATTGGCGGCGAGTCTTTACAACACGCCGACGCGCATCGCCCGCATCCGTACCGTCGATTACCTCAAACGCGAAGAGCTGTTCAACACCGACAATTTCTGCGTCGATTTCTCCATCTGCCCCGAGCAGATCCTGACCGACTACATCACCAAGCTGATCGAGTTCCCCGAAGCCTTGCAGGTGCTGGAATTCGCCGATGGCAAAGTGTCGCTGGTCGCAGTGAAAGCCTTCGAAGGCGGGCCGCTGGTTGGTAAGCCGCTGAGCTTTCTGCGCACGCATATGCCGCAAGTCGAGGCGCGTGTGGCAGCGATCTTCCGCCAGGATAGAGCCATCATCCCCGAGGGCAGCACCGTGGTGCATGCCGGCGACGAGATCTTCTTCATCGCGGCTTCGGACAACATCCGCCGCGTGCTGAAAGAAATGCGCCGCATGGACAAGCCGACCAAGCGCGTCATGATCGTCGGCGGCGGCAATATCGGTCGTCGCCTGGCCAAGGCGCTGGAAAGCGACTACAACGTCAAGCTCATCGAGTTCAACAAGAAATCCTGCCAGAAGCTGGCCGGCGAGCTGACCAACACGCTCGTCCTCAACGGCGACGGCACTGACGAGAAGCTCATGCAGCAAGAGAACGTCAAGGAGGTTGACGTGTTCTGCGCGCTCACCAACGACGACGAGAACAACATCATGTCCTCGCTACTGGCAAAACAGGCCGGTGCGCGCAAAGTGATCGCGCTCATCAACCGCAGCGCCTACGTCGATCTGGTGCAGGGCGGCAAGATCGATATCGCACTGTCACCCGCACATGTCACCATCGGTTCGCTGCTGGCCTACGTGCGCCAGGGTGATGTGGCGGAAGTCCACTCGCTGCGGCGCGGGGCAGCCGAGGCGCTGGAGCTCGTGGTCCACGGCGACCGCGATTCTTCGCGTGTGATCGGTCGCCTCATCGGCGAGATCGACCTGCCCAAAGGCGCGACCATCGGCGCACTGGTACGCGGCAACGAGGTCATCATGGGTCACCACGATACGGTGATCGAGGCGGAAGACCATGTCATCGTCTTCGTGGTGGACAAGAAGATGGTGAAAAAGGTCGAAAAACTCTTCCAGGTCAGTCTCGGGTTCTTCTGATGCGTCGTTTATTCACCGTTTTCCACGCCCTGGGCCTGATGCTGGTGGTGTTCAGTTTCGCCTATCTGTTGCCCGTCATCACCGGGCTGATCTACAGCGATTACATTCTGGTTTGGGATTTCCTGCTGACCATGTTGTGGACGTTCAGCGCCGGGGCGTTGATGTGGCTGTTGACCAAACGTCGCAAGGGCGAACTATCTATCCGTCACGGCTATCTGCTGGTGGTGGCGATGTGGACCGCGATGCCGGCCTTCGCCACACTCCCCCTGCTGATGATGATCCCCAATCTGTCGTTCACCGATGCCTATTTCGAAACGATGTCGGGCATGACCACTACGGGTGCGACCGTGTTGACCGGACTCGATAATCTGCCCCCTGCGATCAACGTCTGGCGCCATCAACTCAACTGGATGGGTGGCCTGGGCATCATCGTGCTGGCCGTGGCGGTGCTGCCACTGCTGGGCATCGGCGGACGCCAGCTGTTCAAGGCCGAGACCCCCGGACCGATGAAAGATACCGCGCTGACACCGCGTATCGCCGAGACGGCGCGCAACCTCTGGATCGTCTATCTGGCGATCACTTTGCTTTGTATCGTCACGCTGAAGTGGGCAGGCATGAGCTGGCTGGATGCGGTGTGCCATGCTTTCTCGGCGATGGGGTTGGGCGGTTTTTCCACCCATGACAGCAGTGTCGGCTGGTTCCAGTCGCCACTGATCGAATTCGTCATGATCGTGTTCATGCTGTTCGCGGTGATCAACTTCGCTACGCATTTCCTTGCTTGGCGCGGCAGAAGCCTCAAGGTCTATGCGCGCGACGCCGAGGCGGTCGCCTCGCTGTGGCTGATCATCGGCAGTTGCTTTGCCATCGCGTTGTTCCTGTGGTGGCAAGACACTTATCCCGAATACCTGACCGCGTTGCGCCATGCCAGTTTCAATGTGGTGTCCATCGCGACCAGCTCGGGTTATGCCAGTGTGGATTATGCGCAATGGCCCATCTTTGCGCCGTTGTGGATGATGTTCCTGACCGCGATCGCGGCCAGCTCCGGATCGACCGGCGGCGGTATCAAGATGATCCGCACGCTGGTGTTGGTCAAGCAGGCCGGGCGTGAATTCATTCAGTTGCTGCATCCCGCAGTGGTCAATCCGATGAAGATCGGCGGCCATGTGGTCGCCAACAACATCGTGTTCGCGGTGCTGGGCTTCATCTTCCTGTATTTCATGAGCATCATGACGCTGACTTTCGCCTTGCTGATCAGCGGCCTGGACTTTATTTCGGCATTCACCGCCATCCTCGCTTCGATCAACAATTGCGGTCCCGGCCTGGGTGTGGTCGGGCCGGCCAGCAACTATCAGGGGCTGACCGATTTCCAGACCTGGGTGTGCACCTTGGCGATGCTGATCGGACGACTGGAGATATTCACGGTTCTGATCCTGTTCACCCCCGCTTTCTGGAGGCGCTAAGGCGCGGAAACATTGAACGTGCCGGGACAAATGCGGTAGCATCGCGGCTGGCGGGCCAATTCCCGCCCAACGGGGCACAAAAACAATCAAGGGTGGCGAACGTGAGCGATAATTTATCGGGGATCCGGGTGGTGCTCATCGACGACAGCAACACCATACGCCGCAGCGGTGAGATATTCCTTACGCAAGCCGGCTGCAAGGTCGTGCTGGCAGAAGATGGATTCGACGGCCTCTCCAAGGTGGTCGACAACAAACCCGATATCATCTTCGTTGACGTCATGATGCCGCGTCTGGATGGCTATCAGACCTGTGCCCTTATCAAGAACCACGCTCAATTTAAAGATACGCCGGTAGTCATGCTGACCAGCAAGGACAGCCTGTTCGACCGCGCGCGCGGCAAGCTGGTCGGTGCCGACCAGTACCTGACCAAACCTTTCAGCAAGAAAAGTCTGATCGAAGCAGTGACTATGCATACAAACAAGCAACATGAGGACGTGGATTATGGCAATTAAAAAAGTGATGGTGGTGGACGATTCGGCAACGGAGCGCCATGTGTTGGGCGATATTCTGGGCAAGAAGGGATTTACCGTGGTCTACGCCGAAAGCGGCGAGAAAGCCGTGGAGAGCTCCAAGACCGAACTGCCCGACCTGATCCTGATGGATGTGGTGATGCCGGGACTGAACGGCTTCCAGGCGACCAAGGCGATCACGCAGGAGCCGACGACGCAGCACATCCCGATCATCATCTGCACCACCAAGGGTCAGGAGACCGACAAGATATGGGGCATGCGCCAGGGCGCAAAGGATTACATCACCAAGCCGATCAGCGCAGACGAACTGCTCGGCAAGATCGCTGCGCTAGGCTGACCGACAGACCGATATGTCGAAGCGCTTCAACCTGCGCGAATTCCAGCAAACCGTGCTGGATCGTCTGCAAGCCCAAGTGGCGGGTGGCAGCGATCACGCTTCCACGCTGGGCGTTCAGGTGGGCGAGGAATACTGGCTGGTCGACATGGCCGATATCAGCGAAGTCCTGCCATTGCCGCCGCTGACCCAAGTGCCGCTGACAAAGCCTTGGTATTGCGGCGTCGCCAACGTGCGCGGCAACCTCTACAGCATCGTCGATACCGGCGTGTACCTGGGCGGCGTCCCGACTCCGCGCGAAGGCCAGAGCCGCGTGCTGCTGGCGGGCCACAAGTTCGCCTTCAATGCCGGCCTGCTGGTGTCGCGCGTGCTGGGACTGCGCAATTCCAGGGATTGGGAGCGCGACGAGCGGGACGGTGAGGTGCATCTGCGGGATGCCAGTGGTCAACTGTGGCGCAAGCTGGACCTGGCGCAATTGCTGCACCAGCCGGAATTTTTACAGATCGGCGCGTAGGACGCGCTCGGGAGGAGAAGAAATGGCTTTTAAGTTACCGTTCAGTTTGTCGAAGAAACCGGCGCAGAGCTTCATCAAAAAGGGAGACGGCGGACCGGGCGAGATCAAGACGATCCAGATCCCCTGGTTCAGCAAACAATCCTTCGACAAGCAGTTGCGTGTGCTTGGTGGCCTGCTGTTGTTCTTCCTGCTGGTCGCGGCGGTGTTCACCTATCTGGATACGCGCGATTCCTCGCACGGTTCGCGCTATGTGGCGCAATCCTCCAAGCTGCTGATGCTGTCGCAACGTCTGGCAAAAGACGCGGCAGCCAGCTTCTCCGGCGATTCGGTCGCGTTCGAGGGGCTGGAGACGACACGCGCAGAGTTCTCTGCCATCCTGAACACGCTGGACAAAGGTTCGGCTGAACTCCCGCCCACCCAGGGCCAGGCACGCGAATCCTTGAACCAGCTGCTGGTCGTCTGGAAGCGCATGGGTGTGCTGATGGACGAACTGGAAAAAGGCCGTCCGCTACTGGTGACACTGGAGCGCGGTGCCGCCGGCCAGCGCGACATGCTGAACCTGTCCAGCCAAGTCTCGGAACGTGCCACCCCGGCTTATGCAGCCAAGGCTGACCGTCTCAACCGCCTCATCGAGCAGATCACCAGCGCGGTTCAGATGGTGCTGACCTCGGCCTCGACCGAAGATTTGCCGGGTCTGGAACCCAAGATCCGCGAAGCCACGGAACTGCTGGGACAATTGCCGCAGAGCGATGCCACTGTGATGCTGCTGAAGGAAGACTTCGAGGGCTACCAGTCGGTGGTGGGCTTCATCGCCGCCAACGCGGGCGATGTGCTGACCTCGCGGCTTGCGGGTAAACGCATCCTGGAGGAAGGCGAGCAGTTGCTGGCGACGACGCAGAAGCTGGTGAACGACTATGAGCGCACGACCACCGCAAGGGCCACCAGTTTTGCGGTGTTCTTCTCCGGCGGTATGCTGCTGCTGACGCTGCTGATGCTCTCCAAGATCTATCTGGACGAATCCAAGCGCCGCGAGCGCGAAGCCGGTGCGACCAACCGCAACAACCAGCAGGCCATTCTGCGGCTCATGAACGAACTGTCCGACCTGGCCGACGGCGACCTGACCATCCGCGCCACGGTGTCGGAAGACATCACCGGCGCGATCGCCGACTCGGTCAACTACACCACCGACGAGTTGCGCAAGCTGGTCGCGCGCGTGAACACTGCTTCGCAGCAGGTGGCGCGCGCCACCAGCGAGGCGGGTGTGGTGACCAAGGAACTGCTGAGCGCGACGCAGAAACAGGCGAACGAGATCCGCGACGCGGGCGGCGCGGTTGAACTGATGACCAAGTCCATTCAGGAAGTCGACAGCAGCGCGTCGCAGTCTTCCGAGGTGGCGCGACGCACGCTGGAAGTGACCGAGCGCGGCGCACGCGCGGTGCAGAACTCGGTATCCGGCATGGACGGCATCCGCGAGCAGATCCAGGACACTTCCAAACGCATCAAGCGGCTGGGCGAGAGTTCGCAGGAGATCGGCGAGATCGTGGACCTGATCTCGGACATCACCGAACAGACCAACGTGCTGGCGTTGAACGCGGCGATCCAGGCGGCATCGGCAGGTGAAGCGGGACGCGGCTTCGCGGTGGTGGCGGAAGAAGTGCAGCGCCTCGCGGAACGTTCCGCCGAGGCGACCAAGCAGATCGGTATGCTGGTGAAGACCATTCAGAGCGACACGCAGGACGCGGTGGCCGCTATGGAAAAGAGCACGCAGGGTGTGGTGGACGGGGCGAAACTGTCCGATGCCGCCGGCCAGGCGCTGCGCGAGATCGAGAAATCCACGCGCGAACTGACCGACCTGGTGAACAGTATCTCGGTGTCCACCCAGGTGCAGACCGACATGGCGCGCGAAGTGGCGGGCGTCATGAGCGACATTCTGAAGATCACCGAGCAGACATCGCAAAGCACGCAACGCACCAACGCATCCGTTATCCAGTTGGAAGGCCTGGCGAGCGAATTGAGCAGCTCGGTGTCCGGCTTCAAACTGTAAAGGACGACTGTGCAGGCACAATTCAATACGCTGCCGTTGTTGTCGGTCAAGCCGGGTCTGGACGGCTCGCTGGCGAACATCAGCCGCGAATTGGAGGATTTCTTCTCTTCCAACGGCAGCAACCGCGAAGCCCTCAAGAGTGCGCAGGAAGAACTGCACCGCACCGTCGGCGTGTTGCGCATGCTGTCGCTGACCGGGTTGGCCGTCTTTTGCGCTGAACTGGAAAAACAGCTACAGGAATTCAACCAGCCGCAGGACATCACCGCTCTGCGCCGCGATGTCATCCGCCGTGCCCTGTTCGGCCTCACCCATTACCTGGATGCCTTGGCCGACGGCGCGACCAACGCCACGCTGCGCCTGTTCCACGAATACCAGGAGATGCTGCAGGCGCGCGGTGTGGAGATGGCCTTCGATGTCGACCTGTTCTTCCCCTCTCTACAGGTCGAGCTGCCGGAGGCACTGTTGCAGGTGCCGCAGGACAAGGAGGCGGCCGCGCACATCAAGAGTGCGCGCATGCAATTCCAGCAGGCGCTGTTGAAGTGGCTGCGCCAGGATAACGTTCCCGAATCGTTGCGCATGATGATGGCCGCCGTGCGTGCCGCTTTCGCCTGTGCGCCGCAGAACCTGCAGCGCGGGTTCTGGTGGGTCGCCGCCGGTCTGCTGGATTGCCTGATGCATGAAGGCGTACCGCCCGAACTCAACGTGAGAAAGGTGCTCAGCCGCATCGACCTCAAGATGAAGTCGCTGACCGACGGCAGCGCCTTCGACGAGGAGAACGCCATCAGCGAGATGCTGTATCTGATCGCGCGCAGCCATTCGGTGAGTGATGCGGTGGAGCAGGTCAAGAGCGTGTACGCGCTGGACGTCTATCTGCCGGAAGAGCCGCCACTGCCGCCCAGCGCGACAGCGGCGCTGCTCGATAACATGCGTGCGCAACTGCGTCTGGCCCAGGAGATTTGGGAACAATGCATCGCCGAAGAGGCGGGTGCCTGCCAGCGTTTTGCCGAAGAGATCGCCAAACTGCATGAACTGTCCGAACATCTGGACCGCAACACCCTGCAGTTCCTGTGCAAGCAGATCCAGACATCCACCCAACATGCCGGGGACCCGGAGCGCGTGCAGCGCATGTCGATGGACATGGCGATGGCTCTGTTGCTGCTCGACGGCGGTATCGAACATTACCAGCATCTGGGCAGCGGCTTCCATGAGCAGACGCGCATCCTGAGTGCGCGCCTGCAGGGCAGCGCGATGCGCATGCCCGAGGACGAGGGAAAATTCAACAATCTGGTTTCGCTGTATTGCCAGATGGAGCAGAACGAGGCGATGGTGCCGCTGGCGACCGAGATGCAGGGCAATCTGCAGCTCATCGAGCAGAGCCTGAACGCCTTCTTCAACAATGCCGCCAAGCGCGCCGAACTGGCCCATATCGGCCGTTTGCTGAGCCAGGTGCAGGGTGGTCTGCATATCCTGTCGCTGGAAGTCGCCGTGCAATTGACCGGTATGCTGCGACAGGTATCCGAACATTATTTGCAGGGTGCCACGCCACCTGCTGCCGAGATGCGCACGGTGGCGGGTGCGATCAGCGCGCTGGAAGAGTATGTGCACGGGCTGGTGCTCGGGCAGAAACCGGATCCTTCCGCATTGAGCAGTGTATTGCAGGAGATGAGCGAGGTCCGCGCAGCTTCCGGCCAGGAAGATATCGCCCTGCCGGAGGAGGAGACGGTGCCAGCCGGTGTTTCGATCCGTACCGGTGGCGAGGATGAAGAGCTGCTGGAAGTGTTCCTCGAAGAGGCGCGCGAGGTCATGGAGACGCTGCGCAGCAATCTGGAGATCAGCCATCTGCACATGGACAGCCGCGAGCCACTGGTCACCATGCGCCGCAGCTTCCACACGCTCAAGGGCAGCAGCCGCATGGTCGGTCTCGCCGAGTTGGGCGAAGTCGCCTGGGCGGTCGAGCGCGCGATGAACAAGTGGCTGCAGGACAACAAGCCGGCCACGCCCGAGCTGCTCGACATGATCGGTGATGCCGAAGTGCTGTTCCAGCACTGGGTCGACATGCTGCACAGCGGCAGTGCCAGCGCTACCATCGACACTTCCTGGCTGCTCACGGTCGCCGACTGCATCGAGAACGGCAAGGAGATCCCGCGGCCGGAGGGTGGACTTTCGGAGCAAGCTGAATCCATCGAAGTGGTCGCCCCGGAGGCGGAGGAAGGCCCGGTCGAGATCGGTTCGGTCAGTCTGTCGCCGATGCTGTTCAGCATCGCCACCGAAGAGGCGGCGGGTCATGTGGAGGCCCTGCGCAATCAACTTGCGGTGCTGCACGAGACCGAATCACACGTCGTCACTTACGATTTCATGCGTGCCGCGCACACTCTGGCCGGCGTCAATCGCACCATGGGTTTCGTGCAGATCGCCGAACTCGCCTATGCGCTCGAACTCTGGCTTGAAGAACGCATCGACAAGCCGCATGTGGTGAGCGACGAGCAGATCGCTTTCATCGACGAGATCGTCGAGCATCTGGACGAGATGTGCGCGCTGGTGCGCGAGCAGCGCCAGGAGCCGGCAGCGCAACCCGAGCTGATCGCCCGCCTGCAGGCAGACCGGACGCTTGTTTCGGCAGCAGCGGAACCGTTGCCGACGCTGGATCTCGAGTTGCCCGATATGCCGGAGCAGCAGACCGAATCACCCGCCGTGGCGGAGGAACTGCCGGTACTGGATTTTGATCTGCCGGATACAGCGGTAGAAAGCACTGTAGTGGAAAAGGCGCCAGAGCCCGAGTCACTCTCCGAGATCACACTCGATTTCGCGCCGATGAGCGCCGAGGTATCTCAAGAAGAGAAAGCACCTGCCGCGGAGCCCGTACAGACTGTACTGGAACCTATGCTGGACTTCGCGTTGCCGGTCGAGAGTGTGACTGCGGTACCCGAGAGCATCGAGGAAGCGAGCATGACCGAGACGGCGGTGCCCGTCGAAGCCGGGGAATTTGCCACTACCGACGAGCCGGAACCCGAAGCGGTGCCTGTGCAAAGAGAGCGCACTGTGCACGACGAGATCGACGAGCAGCTGCTGCCGATCTTCCTCGAGGAAGCGCACGAACTTTACCCGCAGATCGGTACCACCCTGCGCGCATGGCGCGAACAGCCCAATGATGCGCAACTGGGACGCAACCTGCAGCGCAGCCTGCACACGCTCAAGGGCAGCGCGCGAATGGCCGGTGCGATGCGGCTGGGCGAGCTGACCCACCGCGTCGAGGACCGCGTGGAAAGCGCGCTGGCCAAAGGCGAGTTTGGTGCCGCGTTGTGGTCCGAGCTGGACAACTACCAGGACCGCATTGGCAGCGCCATCGAGCAGTTGCAGCAACCGCATGCGGCCGAACCGGCAGTAGCGGAACCATCGCCCGCCGAGCAGCAGGCACAGCTGGAAATCACCCAGACCATCTCCAAGCAGGCGCTGGAGATCGGCGCCGAGCGTGCCATGCAGGCGGCATTGTTGCGCGTGCGTTCCGACACGGTGGACCGTCTGGTCAACGAGGCCGGCGAAGTCAGCGTGGCGCGTTCACGCATCGAGCTGGAACTGGGCGAATTCAAGAACAGCGTGCAGGAACTGACCGAAAGCGTGAACCGCCTGCGCAAGCAGGTGCGCGAGATCGAGATCCACGCCGAAGGCCAGATGCAGGCGCGCATCTCGGTCAGCGGCGACAGCGCGGAAAAGTTCGACCCGCTCGAGTTCGATCGTTTCACCCGCTTCCAGGAACTGACGCGCTTCATGAACGAAAGCGTGCACGACGTGCAGACCGTGCAGCAGACGCTGCTGAAGAACCTGGCCGAGACGGAAGCGGCACTCAGCGCGCAGGCGCAGCTCAACCGCGACTTGCAGCAGGGTCTGATGAATATCCGCATGGTGCCGTTCTCCAGTATCAGCGAACGCCTGTACCGCATCGTGCGCCAGACCGGCAAGGAGCTTGGCAAGCGCGCCAACCTCGACCTGTCGGGTACCGAGGTCGAGCTCGACCGCAGCGTGCTGGAAAAGATGACCGCGCCGTTCGAGCATCTGTTGCGCAATGCTGTCGCGCACGGACTGGAGACGCCGGAACTGCGCGAACGCGCAGGCAAGGAGCCTATCGGCGAGATCCACCTGTCGCTGCAACAGGAGAGCAACGAGGTGGTGTTCGAACTCAGCGACGACGGCGCCGGTCTCGATATCGCGCGCGTGCGCGAGAAGGCCGTAGAGAATGGCGTGTTGCAGGAGGGTGAAGAGATCAGCGACGAGCTGGCGATGCAACTGATCTTCACGCCGGGGCTTTCCACCGCCAGCGAGATCACCGAGATCTCCGGCCGCGGCGTCGGTCTGGACGTAGTGCGCAGCGAAATCACCGCCCTGGGCGGCCGCGTCGATGTGTCTTCCGAACCCGGTCGCGGCGTGCGTTTCACCATCCACCTGCCGCTGACATTGGCGGTGTCCAAGGTGCTGATGATCCGCGCCGGACAGCATGTCTATGCGCTGCCGTCGATCATGATCGAGAACGTGCAGCAGCTCAAACCCGCCGCACTGGAAGCTTCCTACAAGCAGCAATATGTCGAATGGCAGGGCGCGCGCTATCCGCTGCACTATCTGGCGCGCCTGCTGGGCGACGACGACATCGAAGTCGAGAGTTTGCCGCACAACCCAGTGCTGTTACTGCGCGCGGGTGAACACCGCATCGCGGTGCACGTCGACGAACTGCGCGGCAACCAGGAAGTCGTGGTCAAGAACATCGGTCCGCAACTGGCACGTCTGCCCGGTATCGCCGGTGCGACCGTGTCCGGTAACGGTACCGTGATCCTGATCATCAACCCCGTCGCCTTCACCCAGCGTATCGCGGTGTCGCGCAAGATCGCCAAAGCCGAAGAGGCTGCGGTGCACAAGGTGCCGGTAGTGATGGTGGTGGACGATTCGCTCACCGTGCGCAAGATCACCGGACGCCTGCTGGCCCGCTCGGGCTACCAGGTGCTGACCGCCAAGGACGGCGTGGATGCGATGGAGCAATTGACCGAGGTGCTGCCGGATATCATGTTGCTGGACGTCGAGATGCCGCGCATGGACGGTTTCGAGTTGGCCAAGCGCATGCGCCAGGATAACCGCACCAAGGACCTGCCTATCATCATGATCACCTCGCGCACGGCCGACAAACACCGCCGCTACGCGCTGGAGCTGGGTGTGAACGAGTACATGGGCAAGCCCTACCACGAGGAAGAACTGCTGGAACACATCGCTCGGCTGGTCGAGGCCTTCCCTGTGCAGTAAAGGCTGACTGTCTTCCATTGAGCCAACGGCGTGGACAGATTACAATGTCGCCATGCCCGAGTTCAATCTCACGAATCACTTCCTGATCGCCATGCCGGCGATGACCGACCCCTTCTTTGCCAAGTCCCTGACCTATGTGTGCGAGCACAATGAGCAGGGTGCCATGGGCATCGTGATCAACCGTCCCATCAGCCTGACGCTCAGCGAACTGTTTGCGCAGATCAACATGCCGCTCAAACCGGCCGAGCTGGAAGACGTGCTGGTGCATTTCGGCGGCCCGGTGCAGACCGACCGCGGTTTCGTGCTGCACGACACGATCGGCCAGTGGCAATCCACGCTACAGGTCAACGACCACATCGGTCTGACCACTTCCAAGGATATCTTGCAGGCGGTCGGCGAAGGCCTCGGCCCGCAGCACATGCTGGTGACGCTGGGTTATGCCGGCTGGTCGGAAGGCCAACTGGAGCAGGAACTGGCAGCCAACGCCTGGCTCAGCGTGGCTGCCGACGAACATATCCTCTTCGACCTGCCCGCCGAGGAAAAACTGCCCGCCGCCATGAAGCTGCTAGGCGTGGATTTCGCCTCCCTTTCCGACGAGGCCGGACATGCCTGAGGGCGTGACCACCACTTCGATCTCCGGCACGTTCCTCGCATTCGATTTCGGTACCAGACGCATCGGCATCGCCGTCGGCAACACCCTCACCGGCAATGCCCGTCCGCTGGACACCATCAACGACGAGAAGAACGACGTGCGCTTCGCGCGCATAGGCGAACTGCTTGCCGAGTGGCAACCCGCCGCGCTGGTGGTCGGCCTACCCTGCAACGACGACGGCACGCCGCACGAGATGACCGCCCTCTGCCGCCGCTTCGCCAACCGGTTGAAAGGGCGCTTCAATTTGCCCACCTTGCTGGTTGATGAGCGTTATACTTCCGCCGCTGCGAGTTCGGTGCTGACCGAAGAAGGGGTGCATGGCAGGAAGCAGAAAGCCCTGATCGACCAGTATGCCGCGCAGCAGATACTGCAAGCGTATTTCGATGAACCCAGCGCAGGAATCTACGCATGAACAATCCACAGTTAAACAAGAACGGCGAACTGCAGCACCTGCTGACCACCGAAGGCTTGCCCGTGCGCATTCTGCGCGACATCCTCGACAAGGCCGCCGGATTCGTCAACGTCGCCGAAGGGCACGAGATCAAGAAAGTCCCGCTGCTGCACGGCAAGTCGGTGTTCAACATCTTCTTCGAGAACAGTACCCGTACCCGCACCACCTTCGAGATCGCCGCCAAGAAACTTTCGGCCGACGTGGTCAACCTCAACATCGGCTCGTCGTCCACCAGCAAAGGCGAGACTCTGCTCGATACCGTGGACAACCTCTGCGCCATGCACGCCGACATGTTCGTAGTGCGGCACTCGACCAGCGGCGCGGCCCACCTGATCGCGAAGCATGTCGCGCCGAGCATCCATGTGATCAACGCCGGTGACGGTCGCCATGCGCATCCCACCCAGGCGCTGCTCGACATGTTCACCATCCGCCACTACAAAAAAGAATTCCACAACCTGCGCGTTGCCATCGTCGGCGATGTGCTGCACTCGCGCGTGGCGCGTTCGCAGATCCACGCGCTGACCACACTGGGCGTGCCGGAAGTGCGCGTGGTCGCACCGAAGACCCTGTTGCCCAGCCATGTCGAGAAGCTCGGCGTGCAGGTCTATCACGACATGGCGCAAGGCCTGCGCGATGTCGATGTGGTGATGATGCTGCGCCTGCAGAACGAACGCATGCAGGGCGCGCTGCTGCCGTCGGCGCAGGAATATTTCAAATACTACGGCCTGACCCAGGAAAGGCTGGCGCAGGCGAAGAGCGATGCCATCGTCATGCATCCCGGCCCGATGAACCGCGGCGTGGAGATCGACTCCAGCGTGGCCGACGGCGCGCAATCGGTCATCCTGCCGCAGGTCACCTTCGGCATCGCGGTGCGCATGGCGGTGATGAGTACTTTGGCGGGAGCGAAATGATGAACATCCATATCAAGAACGGCCGTCTGATCGACCCGCACAACGGCATCGACGCGCAGCAAGACCTGTTCATCGCCGACAAGCATGTCGTCGCCATCGGCAATGCGCCGCAGGGTTTCGTCGCCTCGCAGGTGATCGATGCCAGCGGTCTGATCGTCATCCCCGGTCTGGTGGATGTCTCGGCGCGCTTGCGTGAACCTGGCTACGAATACCGTGCCACACTGGAATCCGAGATGGACGCCGCGATGGCGGGCGGGGTGACTTCGTTGTCCTGTCCGCCGGACACCGATCCGCCGCTGGACGAACCCGGACTGGTGGAGATGCTCAAGCACCGCGCCCGTCTATTGAATCAGGCACGCGTGTTCCCGGTCGGTGCGCTGACCTATGGCCTCAAGGGGGCCGAACTCACCGAGATGATCGAGTTGACCGAGGCGGGCTGCAAAGCCTTCGGCCACGCCGATGCGCCTCTCATCGACACGCGCGTGCTGATGCGCGCCATGCAATACGCGGCCACATTCGGTTACCGCGTCTGGATGCGTCCGCAGGACAGCTACCTCGCGCGGAATGGCGTGGCGCACGATGGCGAAGTCTCGACCCGGCTGGGCTTGCCGCCCATCCCGGTGGTTGCGGAAACGACCGCACTTGCCACCATGCTGCAACTGGCGCGGGAGACGGGTGTGAAGCTGCATATCTGCCGCATCTCCAGTGCGGCCGGCGTGGAGCTGATCCGCGCTGCCAAGCGTGAAGGTTTGCCGGTCACCTGCGACGTGTCGATGAACCACGTGCATCTCACCGAGATGGACATCGGCTTCTTCGATTCCAACTGTCACCTGATGCCGCCGCTGCGCAGCCTGCGCGACAAGGCCGCTCTGCGCGCCGGACTGTGCGACGGTACCATTGACGCCATCTGCTCCGACCACTCGCCGGTGGACGACGATGCCAAGCAACTGCCTTTTGCCGAGGCCGAGGCGGGCGCGACCGGAATGGAACTGCTGCTGCCGCTGCTGCTCAAGTGGGCGGAAGAAGACAAGGTGACGTTACTCGATGCTTTGCGCCGCGTCACCATCAACCCCGCGCAATTGCTGGGTGTGAAGATGGGCCACCTGAGCGTCGGCGCACATGCCGATGTCTGCGTGTTCGATCCCAAGGCCACCTGGAAGGTCGAACCCGCGGTGCTCAAGAGCCAGGGCAAGAACACGCCGTTCAACGGTTACACCATGCAGGGCCGCGTGCGGCATACCATCGTCGAAGGGCGCCTCGCCTACTCGCTTTAAAGAACCCGGCTGCGGATGATCCATCCGCAGCCCAATATAAAAACAGGTTGTCGAATGAACCCATTGCTTGATTTCTCCGGTCTCCCGCGTTTTGCCGAGATCAATAATGAACATATCACTCCTGCAGTGGATGAGTTGCTCACGCGCAATCGCACGCTGACTGAAAAGCTGCTGGCCGATACCGCGCCGCCGACCTGGGACAATTTCGTGCAACCGTTCGAGGATGCCAACGAACAGCTGTCGCGCGCGTGGGGACAGGTCGGCCATCTCAACATGGTGATGAACTCGCCCGAGTTGCGCGAGGTGTACAACGCCAATCTGCCCAAGGTCACCCAGTACTACGCCGAGTTGTCGCAGAACCTGGCGCTGTTCCAGAAATACAAGGTCATCCGCAATAGTGATAGCTACGTAAATCTCAGCAAGGCACAGAAGAAGGTCATCGAGAACGAACTGCGCGATTTCCGCCTCGGCGGCGCCGAGCTGCCGGAAGAACAGAAAGCGCGCTTCATGGCGATACAGGAAGCGCTCTCCGAGCAGACATCCAAGTTCTCCGACAACCTGCTCGATGCGACCAACGCCTACACCTGCGTGGTCGAGGACGAGCAGGACATCTCCGGCATCCACGCCGACGAGCGCGAAGTCGCCGCCACTGCGGCTCGGGAAGCGGGCAAGAGCGGCTGGCTGTTCACGCTGAAGGCGCCTTCCTACAGTCCGTTGATGCAATACGCCGACAACCGCCGACTGCGCGAACGCATGTATCGTGCCTACACCACGCGCGCCAGCGAGCTGCTTGCGGAAAATTCCAAGATCGACTGGAACAACACGCCGCTGATGACCGAGATCCTGAAACTGCGCGCGGAAGAAGCGCGCATGCTGGGCTTCGGCAACTACGCCGAGTTCTCGCTGGCGAGCAAGATGGCCGATTCTCCGCAACAGGTGGGGGAATTCCTTCTTGAGTTGGCGCATCGCGCGCGACCGTTCGCGCAACAGGACTTGCAGGAGTTGCGAGAATTCGCCGCACAGCAGCTGGGTCTGAATGACCTGCAGGCATGGGATGTGACTTACGCAGGCGAGAAGCTGCGCCAGCAGCGCTACGCCTTCTCCGAACAGGAAGTGAAGCAGTATTTCCCCGAGGATGCGGTGCTGGCCGGCTTGTTCGGTCTGGTCGAGACCCTGTTCGGACTCAGCATCTTGCAGTCAAGTGCACCGGTGTGGCACGAAACCGTGCGTTTCTTCGATATCCGCGACAACAAGGGCATGCTGGTCGGCCAGTTCTACCTCGACCTGTATGCGCGTGCCAGTAAGCGCGGCGGCGCCTGGATGGACGATGCCATCACGCGCCGCCGTACCGCCAAGGGCATCCAGACCCCGGTGGCGTATCTCAACTGCAACTTCGCGTCGCCGCTGGGCGGCAAGCCTGCGCTATTCACGCACGACGAAGTCATCACCCTGTTCCACGAGTTCGGCCACGGCCTGCACCACCTGCTCACCGAAGTTGAAGAACTCGGTGTTTCCGGTATCAGCGGTGTGGAATGGGATGCGGTGGAACTGCCCAGCCAGTTCATGGAGAACTTCTGCTGGGAATGGGACGTGCTGCAAGGCATGACGCGCCACGCCGATACCGGCACAAAACTGCCGCGCGACCTATACGACAAGATGATCGCCGCCAAGAATTTCCAGAGCGGTTTGCAGATGCTGCGCCAGATAGAGTTCTCGCTGTTCGATCTGCGCCTGCACAGCGACTACGATGCCAACAGCAAACAAACGGTACAGCAACTGCTGGATGAAGTGCGCAAGGAAGTCGCCGTACTCATTCCTCCCGCGTTCAACCGTTTCCAGAACAGCTTCTCGCACATCTTCGCCGGCGGCTATGCGGCGGGTTACTACAGCTACAAATGGGCGGAAGTGCTTTCCGCCGACGCCTACAGTCTGTTCGAGGATAATGGCATCCTCGACGCGGCGACCGGCGAACATTTCCGCCGCGAGATCCTGGCTGTCGGCGGCAGCCGCGACGCGATGGAGTCGTTCCGCGCCTTCCGCGGACGCGAACCGCAGATCGACGCCCTGTTGCGGCATAATGGTCTGGTGGCACCATAAGCAAAGGAGATGAAGATGAGAAACATCCAGTGGATATTCATTGTCGCGCTCATGTTTGCGGGCAATGTGCAGGCGGAGCTGTACCGCTCCATCGACAAGGACGGCAAGGTTCACTACAGCGATGTTCCCTTGCAGGGCTCAGAGGATGTCGCTACAGTGAAAGTCGATAAGGCCCCGGTGCCGGACGAGACTCTGTCGTACGAGACGCAGCGCGCTAAAAATAACTTCCCCGTTACCCTTTACACATTTCCGGATTGCGGTTCTGCATGCAAGATGTCGCGTGATTTCCTGAACAAACGAGGCATCCCATTTGCGGAAAAGAGCCTGGTCACGAAAGAAGGTATCGAAGCCTTCCGCAAAGATTCCGGCGATAACCAGATGCCCGCGCTTAGCATCGGCAAGAACTGGCTCAAGGGATTTCAGGCTGAACAGTGGGACAAAGAACTGGATATCGCCGGCTATCCCAAGACAGCAAACTATCAACTACCTGTTCCTGCCTCTGCGCCAGCCCAACCGGCGCAATAGGAAATGCCCATCCATAACCGGAACTGCAATGTACTGGGTCAAAATATCAGAATTCTGGATCCAGTGGCAAATGCAATTGATCTGTCTTATTACTGATGCGAGTAAGTTCTAATGGGAGCCGTTCCGGCAGAAACCTCAGTTCATCAGAATAATCACAACACCCATCCGAAATATCGCCCTGATATTGATGGCTTACGGGCAATAGCAGTCCTCTCCGTAGTGTGCTTCCACGCATTTCCAAATTGGATAAAGGGCGGATTTATTGGCGTAGACATATTCTTTGTGATTTCAGGGTACCTGATTTCGACAATTATCATCGATAGCCTGAAGCGCAATGCTTTCAGTTTCACCGAGTTTTACAGTCGGCGTATAAGACGCATTTTTCCAGCATTGTTGATTGTATTGACGGCTAGTTTTGTATTTGGCTGGTTTGCTTTGCTTGCCAGTGAATATATGCAACTTGGTAAGCACATCGCTGGCGGTGCAGGTTTCGTTTCAAACCTTGTTTTATGGGAGGAGAGCGGATACTTTGACTATGCATCAGATACGAAGCCGCTGTTACATCTTTGGTCTCTAGGGATAGAGGAACAGTTTTACATTGCCTGGCCTTTGCTACTGTGGCTATTCTGGAAGCAAGGCTGGAATCTCGTATTGGTCACTACCTCCATTGCAATTATTTCCTTTGCTTTGAACGTTGCCAACGTCATTGTCGATCAAGTAGCAGTTTTCTATTCTCCCCAGTCAAGGTTCTGGGAATTATTGGCGGGTTCAATTATGGCCTCTACGGCATTGCGCGATCAGAACGCACAAATGCAGTCCGGGTACAAGCCTCATCCGTTGATGCTAGAAGTGGGACGCGGACGATCGTTTGAAATACCTTGTGTCATGAATAAGAATGTTCAGTCGGTATTAGGCGCAACACTAATTGTGCTTGGGCTATCAGTAATTACCGAGCGAGACTACTTCCCCGGCACATGGGCGGCGCTGCCGACGGCAGGAGCAATTCTAATTATCACTGCGGGCCCGCAGGCATGGCTCAACCAAGCTGTGCTATCAAATCGCATTCTAGTTTGGATCGGTTTGATTAGCTTCCCGCTGTATTTGTGGCATTGGCCAATTCTGGTGTTTGGACGAATTGTAGAAGGTGCAACACCCTCGCTGCAATTCCGCATCGCGGCCGTCGTTGCGTCTATTGTGTTAGCGGGTTTAACCTACAAGCTTATTGAGAAACCCATACGTCTTAGAAAATCTGACAAAGCAGCATTCACGTTATTTGTGCTGATGATACTAATTGGGGGAACTGGTTACATCACATACAGAAGTGAGGGCCTTGGATTTAGAAATAGTAAATTGGAGCAAGTGCTCCTGCAATTTGAGTGGGATAAAACGTATAACTCAACCAAAGAATGTAAAGCGAGATATCCAGGTCCAGGCAGGCAATATTGCATTGCGACGGATATTAATGCCAATCCCACAATTGCACTTATAGGCGATTCGCATGCAAATCACTTTTTTCCAGGATTGAGTGAATATTTCAAAAGAAAAGGGGAAAATCTGCTGAATGTGGGAGCTGGAGCTTGCCCGCCATTTCTGGAAGTAGATAGAGGAGAGCATCCAGATTATCGGACACTCAATTGTTACAAAAGAACTAAGTCCATATACGACTATGTCAAAAATGATAAGAACATCAAAACAGTAATATTAGTATTTCACCACTCAGAATATTTTAGAAATGATGTTCAATTTATCGACATGCTATCGCAGATCAATTATGCCGATAACTACGACAATTCATTAGCGGCATTAGTAAGAACAATCAGGACATTTGAGAAGCAAGGAAAAACCGTCGCGATTATCTACGACATGCCAGAAATTGGGTTTGATATTAAAAGGTGTTTCCCCTTGCGTCCATTCCAGACCAGTAAAGTTAGCTGCAGTATTGACGACATTTTGATTGATGAAGACTTTGTTAAATATCAAGCGATGATGGATATTGTTCTCAAGGCGACTTCAGCGAAAATATTTTATACGCATGAATATTTTAAAGGGAACTTCCCGATAAATATGGAAGGTGTACCAACCTACAGAGACAGTACTCATTTATCAATTGCTGGCTCAATGTTTTTTGCTGACAAGTATTCGTTTTAGCAAAGATATATACATAGGGTTAGTAGAAACACCGTTAGGCAATTGCTCTGCTTTTTTGAAGTCAACATAGAAACAGCAATTCCAAATTTGAAAGACGGACATAAACAGAAGGAACCTATATATGGATGATTTCCTAAATAGATTTGCAGATATATATCAATGGTTGGCAATCCTATGAAACTAGCCACCTGGAACGTCAACTCCCTCAAGGTGCGTCTGCCGCACCTGCTTGAGTGGTTGGCGGCCAATCCGGTGGACGCGATCTGCCTGCAAGAGACCAAATCCGAAGACAAGAACTACCCGCAGGCCGAGCTTGAGGCGGCGGGTTACCACAGCGTATTCAGCGGCCAGAAGACCTATAACGGCGTCGCCATCCTGAGCCGCGAACCGGCCAGCGATGTGCAATACGGCATCCCCGGTTTCGACGATGAACAGAAGCGCGTCATCGCCGCCACCCTCAACGGTGTGCGCATCGTCTGCGTCTACATCCCCAACGGTCAGGAAGTCGGCTCCGACAAGTACGAATACAAGCTCAAGTGGCTGGCCGCGCTCACGGCGTGGCTGAAAGACGAACTGGCGAAATATCCCAAGCTGGCATTGCTGGGCGATTACAACATCGCGCCGGATGACCGCGATGTGTACGACCCGGTCGCGTGGAAGGATGTGGTACTGGTCAGCGGACCGGAGCGAGATGCATTCAAAGGACTGCTCGCCCTCGGCCTGCGCGACTCCTTCCGCCTGTTCGAACAGGCAGAGAAAAGCTACTCCTGGTGGGATTACCGCATGATGGCATTCCGTCGCAACATGGGTTTGCGAATAGACCACATCCTCATCAGCGAAGCACTGCAATGCAGTGGATGCATCATCGACAAAGCGCCGCGCAAACTGGAGCGGCCGTCTGACCACACAATCGTGGTCGCTGAGGTGGCGTGATGAAGCGCTGGCTGCTGGCCATGTTGTTGGTCACACAGTCGGCAATTGGCAGCGAGCTCCCGCGTCCCGATCACATCGTCATCGTGATCGAAGAGAACAAGTCGTTCTCGCAGATCATCGGCAACAAGGATGCACCGTATATCAACGAACTGGCCAAACGCGGCGCACTGTTCACCCGGTCCTACGGTATCACCCATCCCAGCCAGCCCAACTATCTCGCGCTGTTCTCTGGCAGCACGCGCGGAATTACCAGCAACACCTGTCCGCTCGATCTTGCGTATTCCAGCGTAACTGATCATCCAGTCCGACAACATGCGCATCCAGTCCGGCTGATTTGATTAAGTTATATCTGATGAGTTGTGGCCTTGTATTTCAGCAAGCGCATTCCATTAAATACGACGATCAGGCTGGCCCCCATGTCAGCGAACACCGCCATCCAGAGCGTGGCTTTTCCTGCAAGTGCCAAGATGAAAAACACCGCCTTGATGCCGATGGCCAGCGCGATGTTCTGCCGCAGCACGCGGGACGTATCGCGGCTTAGCCGGATGAAGTGAGGCACTTTGCGCAAATCATCATCCATCAGTGCGACATCGGCAGTTTCGATGGCAGTATCTGTACCCGCGCTGCCCATGGCGAAGCCTATGGATGCCTTGGCCAGCGCGGGCGCGTCGTTGATGCCGTCGCCCACCATGCCGACTTGGCCATAACGCCTGATCAGCTCATCGATCACCGCCAGCTTTTCTTCCGGCAGCAGATTGCCGCGAGCATCGTCTATGCCTACCTGTATGGCAATGGCGCTGGCGGTAGTCTGGTTGTCGCCGGTCAACATCACCGATGTCACACCGAGCGCGTGAAGCTGGCGGATGGCCTCCGCGCTGTGCCCGCGCACCGTGTCGGCCACGCCGATAACGCAAAGCGGTTCGGATGCCGTGGCGAGTATCACCGCCGTCTTACCTTCCTTTTCCAGACGGCCCAGCACTTCCTCGACATGCAGGCCGCAGACACCCAGCTCTTCACACAGCCGGTGGTTGCCTACATGGTAAAGCTGTCCCTCAACTACCGCCCTGGCACCACGCCCGGTAATGGAATCGAACGACGAGCTTGGCAACAGTACCCGTTCCGTCTTTCCGCTATCCTGCCAAGCCGATACGATGGCCGCCGCGATGGGATGCTCGGAATGCGCATCCACACTTGCGGCAAGTTGCAGCAATTTGTCCTTCTGCCATTCGACCAGCGGGACCACATCGGTCACGACAGGCCTGCCGTGCGTGAGCGTGCCGGTCTTGTCCAGCGCCACCGCCTTGATCAGGCGACCGTTCTCCAGATGTACGCCGCCCTTGACCAGAATGCCCTGCCTTGCGGCAGCGGCAAGACCGCTCACCACCGTAACGGGAGTGGAGATCACCAGCGCACAGGGACAGGCGATCACCAGCATAACCAGCGCCTTGTAGAACCATGGCTCGAACTCTGCGCCGAACAACAGCGGCGGCACGGCCGCCACCAGAATCGCGAACACCACCACGGCAGGCGTGTAGTAAAGCGCGAACTGATCGACGAAGCGTTGCGTCGGCGCGCGCTGGCCTTGCGCCTCCTGCACCGTATGGATGATGCGGTCCAGCGTGGTGTTGCCCTTGCTCGCGGTGACGCGGAATTCCAGCATGCCGCGTTCGTTCAGGGTTCCCGCGAACACCGGGTCGCCCGCAGCCTTCACCACGGGGATGCTTTCTCCGGTGATCGGTGCCTGATTCACCGAACTGCCACCCGCCGTGACCACGCCGTCCAGCGGGATGCGTTCGCCCGGTTTGACGCGCACGGTTTGTCCGATCCGCACATCGGCAGCTGCCATTTCTTGCCACTCGCCGTTGTCGAGTTGCACGGTGGCGATTTCCGGAGTCATGGCCATCAGCCCCTTGATTGCATTCTTGGCCCGCTCCAGCGAAAGCGTTTCGATCAATTCGGCCAGCGCGAACAGGAAAATCACCACCGCCGCCTCCGGCCATTCGCCGATGGCAAGTGCGCCAATCACGGCGACGCTCATCAGGAAATTCATGTTGAGCGTAAAATTCTTGAGCGCGATCCAGCCTTTCTTGAGAGTGCTCAGACCGCCGGTGGCGATGGACAGCAAGGCCAAGGCGATCACCGCAACCGATTGCTCGCTCACGCCGCTCCAGGCGACGATTTCCGCAGCGATGGCGGCGGTGCCGGACACCGCCATCAGAGCCCATGTCCGGCGCGACACCACGGGGGTTTCCGCTTCGCAAGTGGAGCAGGAACCAGGCTGGCATTGCGGCCCGGTGTCTGTCTTCATGCCTATCTCGCGCAAGGCATCGCGAATGGCTTGATCGTCGTCCAGCGTATGCATCACCGTAAGACGGCGAGCCATCAGGTTGAACGATAGTTCACCGATGCCGGGCACCGATCCGAGACGCTTGCGGATCAGTGCCTCCTCGGTCGGGCAGTCCATGTTGCTGATGACGAATATGGATTTCTTCATTTTCATAATGCTCCTTGGCGCTCTACCGATGTAACTTGGTAATTACACCGCCCTGCCAAACCAAAGTCCGCAGCCAGTAACGCCTGCAAGACATTCTCCACGTCATCGTCCTTGAGCAGGATATCCACCCTTGCGTGCGGCGTATAACCGATCACGCGGTCGCGTGCGGAAAGCGCTGGGTCAGATTCCTCATGGGGACTGTGGCCTTCCACTTTGGTGAATACAAAACCTGACACCTGTTCAAGACTATGCAGGGTATCCGCCAACGCACGCTGAATATCGGCATGCACGATCAATGTAAGGTTTTTCATGAGGCGCTCCCTTTTTCATTCTTGAGGTGCAGTTCCATGCGTGTCTCGATCCAGGCATAGAGTGTGGGCAACAGCACCAGCGTAAGCAGTGTGGAGGTGAACAGCCCGCCGATCACCACCACGGCCAGTGGCCGTTGCAATTCGGAGCCAGGGCCGGTGGCGAGCAACATCGGCATCAGTCCCAGGCTGGCGATAAGCGCCGTCATCAGCACCGGCCGCAAGCGGCGCTCTGCGCCTTCCTGCACCGCTTGCAGTACCGTGCGTCCCGTCTCGCGCAGCTGGTTTATATAGGCCACCATCACCACGCCGTTCAATACCGCCACGCCGAACAGCGTGATGAAGCCCACCGACGCCGGCACCGAAAGATAAAGCCCGGAGAGATAGAGGCTCACGACGCCGCCGATCAGGGCAAACGGAATGTTCAGGATGATCAGGCCGGCCTGGCGCACTGAACGGAAGGTCGAGAACAGCATGAAAAAGATCAGCGCGATGGACACCGGCACGACCACACCCAGCCGTTGTGCCGCGCGCTGCTGGTTCTCGAATTGCCCGCCGTAGTCGATGTGGTAGCCCTCGGGCAGTTTCACCTCGCGCTCGATGGCAGCCCGCAATTCCTCGACAAAGCCCACGACATCGCGCCCCTCGACATTGGTGCGCACGGCGACCAACCGTCGCGCCGCTTCGCGCTGGATCAGCACCGGCCCGTCCGCTTCCCTGACATCGGCGACCTCACCGAGGGGAACCAGTGCACCGCCCGCAGTTCGGATCAGCAGCGCCTTGATCGCCGCAGGCGAGGCACGCGCGGCTTCCGGATAGCGAACCAGCACACCGAAGCGGCGGCTGCCTTCGATGATCTCGGACACTACCTTGCCGCCGACGGCGGATTCGACCACGGCGTTCACATCCTCATTGTTGAGGCCGTAACGCGCGAGCCTTGCCGAGTCGATGGCGACCGTGAGGTAGCCTTGCCCGGAAAGGCGTGCGCGGAACACGTCGCTCGCGCCCGGGGTGCGATTGACGATCTCTTCGATCTTGCCGGACAGGGCTTCCAGTGTGGCGAAGTCGTCTCCGACGAGCTTGATGGCGACATCGGCGCGCACACCCGACAGCATTTCCGACACGCGCATGTCGATCGGCTGGCTGAAACCGGCCTCGACACCCAGTTCCTCGAAGGGTTTGAGTTTCTCGCGCAGCTTCTCTTGGAAAGCTTCAAGACCGTAGCCCCATTCTGCGCGAGGCTTGGTCTGCAGGAAGCAATCGGTCTGGTAGAAACCCATCGGGTCGAGTCGCAATTCGTCAGCCCCGCTACGGCAAATCATGCCGGTGACCTCGGGGATTTCCAGAATCGCTTTCTGGATCGGCGCGTCCAGCGCGAGAGATGCCTCGAGCGATATATCCGAGGCTTTCTCCAGGCTCACCACCGTTTGCCCCTCGTCCATCGTCGGCATGAACTCCTTGCCGATGAGCGGGAACAACGCCGCGGCAGCGATGAGCAGCAAAATCGCGCCGATCACAGCAGTCTTGCGGTACTCAATAGCCCAGCGCATCGTCGGCAGATACACGCGCTTGATCGCAGTCAGCAGTCGGTCTTCGCTGTGTGCGCCGGAGCGCATCAGAAAGCTCGCCAATACCGGGATCACACTGAGCGACAGCAGCAGCGATCCCATGAGCGCGAACACGATGGTCAGCGCGAGCGGCGTGAACATGCGGCCTTCGAGGCCGGTGAGGCTGAACAGCGGCAGGAACACGATGACGATGATGAGGATGCCGGACAGCACCGGGGTTGCGACCTCGGTCACGGCGCGATACACCAGATGCAGGCGGCTCACCCCCTTGGGTGCTTGCGCGAGCTGGGTATGTACGTTCTCCACCACCACGACCGCTGCATCCACCAGGATGCCGATGGCGATGGCAAGCCCGCCCAGCGACATCAGGTTGGCGCTAACGCCGAACAGTTTCATCAGGATGAAGGTGGACAGTACCGTCAGCGGCAGGATCAGCGCCACGGTGAGCGCCGCGCGCAGATTACCGAGCAGCACGATCAACACCAGGATCACCAGCACCACCGCCTCGGCGAGCGCCTTCTCCACCGTGAGCACCGCCGCGTTGATGAGATCGGTGCGGTCATAGTAGGACTCGATGGTGACGCCCTTGGGGAGCGTGGGGGCAAGGCGCGCAAGTTCCTGCTTGACAGCCTCAACCACGGTGCGGCTGTTGGCGCCGACGCGCAGCAGCACCAGGCCGGTCACGATTTCGCCTTTGCCGTCGGCCGTGACGCCGCCGAAGCGCACCAGCGATCCTTCTGCGACCTGAGCGACGTCGCCGACCCGTAACGGCATGCCGCTACGGGTCACTACGCTGATGCGCTTGATGTCGTCGGCATTCTTGAGTTGTCCGACCGTGCGCACCAACAGCATCTTGTCGCCCCGGTTGACGCGGTCGCCGCCTGCGTTGCGGTTATTGCGCGCAATGGCGCGCTCCAGATCTTCAATCGTCAAACCTTGTGCGGCAAGCTTGTGCGGTTCGGGGCGAACCTCGAAGGCGCGCACGAAGCCGCCCATCGCATTGACATCCGCCACGCCGTCCACAGCCCGCAGTTGCGGCCGGATTACCCAGTCCTGAAGGGTGCGCAGTTCGCTGCTGGAATAGCCATCGCCCTTGACCCGGTACATGTAGATGTCGCTCAAGGGCGTGGCTATCGGTGCCAGCACGACTTCCGCATCCATGGGAAGCGCCCCGCGTACCTGATTGAGCCGCTCAGAAACCTGCTGGCGCGCCCAATAGATGTCGGTGCCATCCTCAAAGTCGATGACGATGTTGGATATGGCGTACTTGGTGGTCGAACGCAGGAGCTTCAGGCGCGGAATGCCCTGCATCTCCATCTCGATGGGGAAGGCAATGCGCGACTCGACCTCGGTCGGTGCAAGCCCCGGCGCCTTGACGAGTACCTGTACTTGCGGTGGCGAAATGTCCGGGAAGGCATCGATGGGTAACGTGCGAAATGCCCACAGCCCGCCGATGACTACGGCGACGGCGACGATCAACATCATCAGGCGCTGGATCAGCGCAAAACGGATCAGTGCGGCGATCATGGCTGGTACTCCTTCAGGTCAACAACGGATAATCCGGCGGCAAATCTCACTTCCGCCGAGGCCAGCGCGCATTCGTGCAGCAGTTCCAGATAGCGGGTGCGGGCATCGAAGTAGGCATGGCTGGCATCGACCAGGGCCAGTACGTTGGATTCGCCTGCTGCGAAACTACGGCGGGTCAGCTCGAACATTTTTCGCGCCGGTTCGATGAGATATTCTTCCATCAACCGGGTTTGATCTTGCAGGCGAACCAGTTGGGCGTATGCCTGTTCCAGTCGCGTCTTGGCATCCCGACGCAACACTTCGTAGTGCGCCCGGCTCGCATTGGCATCGGCCTGGGCTTTGCCCTCCATGGCGCGATTCCGGCTCCAAACAGGAATCTCTATCCCTACGCCAATCCCCGTGATGTTCATGGTGGCGCCATTGTTGTAATCGCGATCATGAAACAATTTCAAAACAGGGTCGGCATAGCGCCTTGATTCAGCCACCTTGATACCCATTTCCGCAGACTCCGTTTCACGGCGGGCCGCCTCTACAGTGGGATGCAGGTCTAATTTGTCGGCCAACACGGCAAATGCTGCCGGATATTCGGGAAGCATCAGCGGCATCGTCTCCGGGGAGTCCTTGCCATTGAGGACGAGCAGGTTCTTGAATCCGATTTGTGCATTTTCAAGATCACGCTCGGCGAGGATATCTGCCTGATGTGCTTCTTCCTGCAAAAGAGCGAGCCGCCCCGTTTCAAGCGGCGTCAAATATCGCTTTATCCGATCTTCTTTTGTCGCTATTTTTCCCGCAGCAAAATTGTTGGTGAGTTGCAGCCGTTCGTGAGCCAATTGATGCTTCGCGGTCGCAAACTGCGCCGCATGGAAGACACGAGCCGTCTCGCGCTCCAGCAGCAGGAACTGTTCGCGGCCGCCGGCCTGCGCAGCCGCCAGTCCGGATTCGGCAGCGGCACGCTGATATCCAAGACGGCGTATCGGGAGCGGCTGGGCGAGGGATAACTGCGCGAGCTTGCTTCCACCCTGCCCACTTAACTGGCCGATCTTGTTGTCGGCGCGCAGATCGACACTCGGATTGGGCCAGCGTCCCGCCTGATCCAATTCCATGCGGCGCACTTCGATGGCCGCTTCCGACTGGCGGCGTTCCGGCGCGATCTCCAGCACCCGCCGGATCGAGGATTCAAGGGCCCAGGCCTTGCCATTCGCAGGGGTGATCGTTGCCGCAGACACAGCGGGCAGCGCGGCAGGGGCGGTTTCTGCAAAAACAGGGATGGAATACAACACCGCCATCACCAGCGGCAATAAAAATCTAAGCATCGAATTCTCCAGACAAGACTACGTTGGAATTCGGCGAGGCTTAGTGTCGCTGATTGCGAAAAAAACGAAACTGAAGGAACCCCGCCGGATCAGGCGAGCGTTGCCCTGGGCGGACGGAAAAGTTCGTCGGGGGAAGATGGCTGAACGGTGGCTTGCACTTGGGCAGTGTATTCACCGAAATACTCGGGAATCGCAAAAGCAGACTGACTCGTCAAGCCCATGAAATGGCCTACTGCATGGCACCAGTGATTGCACTGGCCTTGATGTGAAACAGCCTTGCCATCAGCATGTTCATCAGCAGTCTGATCGGCAACCACAGAAGAGTTAATCTGTGCCTCGAACCACACGTCGGCAACAGCTTCGCTATTGAACGTCCAGCCGACTGCATTGCCCGCAAGTGTGAGCATCAGAAAGTATATGGACTGGCGAAAAAACTTCTTCATGGATGCATGTTAATTGGTTTTGTGTTTATTGTGCAATTATGAATCCGCATCGAGTGTGCATCGAAGCACATTCCCGCTTGATCTATGTGGGTATTTCTGGTCCTCAGGCCAGACGTAAAGGCAGGAAGTGTGCGCAAAGTGCGGCGTCGCTTCCTATGTTCTGGACTGAACTCCCTGCCAAAAAATCACTACATCCAATCTTTGGTTCTGCGACGGATAGACCCAATGCTTACACCGCTGGTCAATACAGGAAAATAACTCTGGATAGAACAGAGCAATTTCTGGTTGCTCTTTAAGCGTTGTCTGGAGTTCATGGTAAATTCGCAGAGCGGTTTCCCGCAGCTCCGGCGAGGCGATTTCCTCTGCAAGTGCAGCCATCAAGACCATTGCCACTAATGAGTCAAAACTTCCTAGCATCGCAAGGCGCGTCTCGCAGTTTGCATCAAATGGTCTTTGCCTAGGCAACGACTCGTGTTCGCGCGGTTCCCTCTCAAACAATATCTCGACAATTTCTGGCTGAAGATTTCGCAACGCCAGTTCGATGGCGCGGCGGTCGAGTTTTTCACCACGGAGGATCGGCCAGATCGGGCTTCTGAACCAATGCGCCGTACCGGGGCATAAGACCTCGGCCTGCTCGACGGCATTTCTAGGACCGGGCTTGTCACTTGGCACTTTGTCGCCATCTCGGTAGAAGTCCCATTTGGTCGGTCGCGAGACATCCATGTCCCGCTTACGTACCAGATCCCCATCAAGCTTCATTTCGATGGCATAGGCCGACGGCAACCCGGAACGCAGCTTTACCACATGGAACCATAGGCGTGTACGCAAGCGATCCACGGGATGAGTTGGAGGCCGGCCTCGGCCTTTGGGTTTAATGACCTTGTGAGACATGCTTTTCTGGAGTACCGAAAATCGCATTATCGGTGCTGGTGGTGAATAAAGCGACATTGCCGGACACTGCGTGACATCAGAAGAATCGAACAGGCATTAGCGTGACCAACCAAACATCTGTACAGCCATCCACACCATTACAGCAGGAATTGCGTGAGACCTTATTGCGCATGCATGGCCCTTTGCTGGGCGGTGAGGCATTGGTTGCAGCGCTTGGGCATAAGAACGCGGCATCTTTGCGGCAAGCCCGGCGGCGCGGACAGGTCGCCATCACTCTGTTTACTGTCCCAAATCGTCGCGGCTGGTTTGCTTTGACCCAAGATGTGGCCGATTGGCTTGCCAACATACGGCTGCAGGCACAGCAGAAAGGAGGAGGAAGTACTTCTAACCTTTGAATTGAACACCCTATAAACGCCAACGCCCAAGGGGTCTGCCTCGGGCGTTGGTGTTCCAGCATCGCTGCCGGACAAGTGTGGGACTTGTTGCCGTGCAGTATGGGCTGAGAGTCCGACTTCGTCAAGCCGAAAGCGCGGATTGGGTGGGTGTGTTTATATTGCTCGGTCAGACCACCGGGCCTCACCCAATGGAGGTTTGCCCATGCGGCTCCTTGTTCACTTGCAACGCGAGATCGCGCGTCTGCATCATTACGACTCGTCCCAGTCCAACCGGGCAATTGGTCGGACACTTGGGATTGCACCCAACACGGTCGGCACCATGCGGGCTGCTTTGCTAGATTGCCCGCGACCTTGGTACGAATTGGCATCCCTCGATGATGATGCGTGGTGCCAGGCACTTGGCACTGATAATCGCAGTATTGCGCAACGCAAGAAGGCACCTGACTGGGATTGGGTTCATCGCGAGATGCAGCGTAACGACGCCACTCTTGAGCAGTTGTGGCGCGAATGGCGCGAGCACTGTCCCGATGGAATCGGCTATTCCCAATTCGCCGATGGCTACCGCTCATGGTCGCGCAAGCTTCACATCGTGATGCGGCGCATCCATCAGCCAGGCAAGAATCTGTTTGTCGATTTCTGTGGCCGCACTGTGGAAGTCAGGGACCCGGCAGGCGGGCCGTCGATCTTCGCCCAGATCTTTGTGGCCGTGCTGGGGTTTTCAAACTATACCTATCTGTGTGCTGTGGCGACGCAAACGACGGCGGACTGGCTTCAGTGCCACATCGATTGTTTCGCCGAGTTAGGCGGCGTGCCGGAATGGGTTGTACCGGACAACCTGAAAGCGGCGGTCTTGCGCCGGGAACGCGATCAAGTTGTCATCAACCCAGCTTACCGGGAATGTCTGCGGCACTATGACACGGCCCCCATGCCGACCGGCGCACGCAAGCCGAAACACAAAGCCAAGGCCGAGGTGGGTGTTCAGATCGCCCAGCGCTGGATTCTGTTTGCTCTGCGCGACAGGGTGTTCTTCAGCCTCGACGAATTGAACGCCGAATTGAAGCTCCTCACCGCGAAACTGAACAACCACCCGTTCAAGAAATTGCCGGGAACCAGGCAGGACCGCTTTGCGGAGGAGCAGGCTACGTTGAAGCCCTTGCCGGACAAGCCATTCGAGCTCTGCGATTGGCGTTATGGCGTGCGCGTCGGTGACGACTACCACGTGGAGCACAAGCGCAGCTATTACTCGGTGCCGCACCAACTGCGCGGGGAAAGGGTGGATTTACGGTTTACCTCTGCCATGCTCGAAATCATGCACCGCAGTCGCCGCGTTGCGATCCACCCGGTTGCCGCCGCTGAAGGTGAGGTCTGGACCATGCCTGAGCACCGTCCGGTGGCTCATTCACGAATCCTGGATGGTGAGCCGCGAGCCCTGCTGCAGTGGGCAGAATCGATTGGTGTCAGTTCGGTAGCCATGATTCGTCACCACCTGGAGGAACGTTCAGACGCCACAAACGGATTGCGAGCAGCACGCCGGCTGCGCGAGTTCGCGCGTCTTTACGGTGATCAACGATTCGAGGAGGCATGCGCCTATGCGCTGCCACTGAACATCACAACGCTGCGCAGCATGGAATCCATCCTAAAGCAGTCGCCCGACAAGCTGGCAAAGCCGACAACTTCTATTACAACCCGTGCGCACCACGAACATGTTCGCGGTGCAAACTACTATGGAGATCACAACGATGAGTACCGTCCAACAAACCATTAATCGGCTCAGGGAGCTGCGCCTGTCCTCTATGGCCGACGCTTATGACTTGCAGCACCAGCAACCTAAGCTCTATCAATTGGGATTCGATGACCGCTTTTCAATGCTAGTAGAGCACGAGGCATCGGCGCGGGAGTCGAAGAAGTTGAACCGGCTGATTCGGGCTGCATGCTTCCCCGAGGCGGCTTCGCTTGAGGATGTGGACTATGGCGCTGCCCGTGGCCTGGATAAGTCACATGTGGCATCGTTGGCAGGATGCGAGTGGGTCAGGCAGAAGCTGAATCTGGTTATCGTGGGTGCAACCGGCGTCGGCAAAACATGGCTGGCCAGTGCGTTCGGCACTCAGGCTTGCCGCCTTGGGATGCCCGTTGTATTTCATCGTGCCAGTGAGTTGTATGACGATATTGCCATGGCGATGCATGATGGGTCGTTGCCCAAGCTGAAAGCGGAACTGATCAAACCATGCCTGCTCATTCTTGACGACTTTGGCTTGGGGGACATCAGCCCCACGGCGGCGCAGGTGTTGCTTGACGTGATCGACCGGCGTATGCGGTCAGGGTCTCTCCTGATTACCAGCCAGTACCCGACAGAGCAATGGCATGGACTGTTTCCAGACCCAACCATTGCAGATGCAATACTTGACCGCGTGGTGCACCAATCCCACCGTTTGACGCTAAAGGGAGACTCGATGAGGAAACTGAAAGCCAAACAAGCGATGCAAAAGTGATCACGATGCCGGAATATGCATGTTCAATGCAACATATGCCGTTCCGATGCTCATGAGCAGCGGTACAGGCGATCAATTCGAATCGGACTGCCTGCTCACGTTCTACTGGAATGGGTGCTCATGAATGACCGGAATATGCAGATCTCAGCGGCGACAACCTTGCCAGTCAATTGATTGCAAAAGGCCTGAGCTTCACGAGTTATTCCGAATCTATGCCGGAGCCGGGCTACGAGGGTTGCATCTACGGTGCCTACATGCGCAAGCACAATCCGGTAGCGAACTGGAAGGAACTCGCTGCATATAGCCAGCCGTTCAGTGCCTTCCCGACCGACTACGCGCGTCTGCCTACGGTCTCATTTGTCGTGCCCGACCAGCGCAACGACATGCACGACGGCAGCATCGCGCAGGGTGATGCCTGGTTGAAGAAGAACATCGAAGGTTATGCGCAGTGGGCGATGGCTCACAACAGCCTGCTCATCGTGACCTTTGATGAGGATGGTGGATCAGAAGGCAACCGCATCGCCACCATCATGGTGGGGCAGAGGGTCAAGCCTAGAAAGTATGCGCAGCGCATCGACCATTATGGTTTGCTGCGCATGGTTGAGGAGCTGTATGGTTTGCCGCTGTTGAATGAAAGTGCAAAGGCGCAAACAATTCAGGGACTGTGGCTGAAATGAACCGGCCACGTTGATTTTCCAGATCACAGGAGATCGAGATGGACAGTGAACAACTGCGACACTATTCGAACAAACTCGCCTATGAAATAGATTCATGGGACCTGAGGCAGGCACTTGGGAACAAGGAGAATGTCATCGTGATCGATACCCGTTCAACGCAGGCTTATGCTGCAGAGCACATTCCCGGTGCCATTTCTCTTCCGCATCGAACTATGAATGCCGAAATGACGGTATCCCTTGATCGAACTGTCCTTGTCGTCACCTATTGCGACGGGATCGGCTGCAATGCATCAACCAAGGGAGCGTTAAACATGACGAAACTTGGTTTCCGCGTCAAAGAACTGATGGGTGGTCTTGATTGGTGGAAACGCGACGGCCATCCCACGGATGGGGATGGCCCTACTGTACAAACCGGTTTGGCATGTGGATGCAGTTAGGCGATCCCTGTCCCATCCACCAGCGACATCGTTACTCGTTCTCCCCATCCAACCCCAACTCCTGAATCTTCCGCGTCAAGGTATTGCGCCCCATCCCCAGTAATGTCGCGGCCTCGATGCGTCGTCCGCCGGTGTGCTGCAGTGCCTGAGTGATGAGTGTGCTCTCGAACTGCTTGGTGAGGTTGTCGAGGATGCTGGGCTCGCCGCGTTGCAGGGCGAGGGCGGCCTGTTGGGCGAGGGCGGCGCGCCAGTCCTGATTCAGTGTGCCGCTGGTTTGCGCGTCGCGCCATTCGCTAGGCAAATCGGCGATCTCGACCACACGGGTGGGTGTCATCACGGTGAGCCAGTGGCAGAGGTTCTCCAGTTGGCGCACGTTGCCGGGGATGTCTTGCGCGGACAGATAATTCAGCGCGGCTTCGCTCAGCGTCTTCTGTTCTACGCCCAGTTCCTTCGCGCTCTTCTGCAGGAAATATTTCGCCAGCAGCGGGATGTCCTCGCGGCGCTCGCGCAGCGGTGGCAGGCGCAGGCGGATGACGTTGAGGCGGTGGAACAGGTCCTCGCGGAACAGGCCCTGCTTTACGCGTTCATCCAGATTTTGGTGGGTGGCAGCGATGATGCGTACATTGGCTTTGATCGGCTGGTGGCCGCCTACGCGGTAGAAGTTGCCATCGGACAGTACGCGCAACAATCGTGTCTGCAATTCGGCTGGCATGTCGCCGATCTCGTCGAGGAACAGCGTGCCGCCTTCGGCCTGCTCGAAGCGACCGTGGCGCGTGGTGGTGGCGCCGGTGAAAGCGCCTTTCTCGTGGCCGAACAGCTCAGACTCCAGCAGGTCGCGCGGGATGGCTGCGGTGTTGATGGCGACGAAGGGTTTGTCGGCGCGCGGGCTGTGGCGGTGCAGTGCGTGGGCGACCAGTTCCTTGCCGGTGCCGGATTCGCCGTTGATGAGCACGGTGGCGTTGGATGCCGCGAGGCGTCCGATGGCACGGAACACTTCCTGCATCGCGGGCGCATGGCCGAGGATGTCGGGTGCGGCCTGCGCGTCTTCAGCGTGGGTGTTCTTGCGCTGGCTCTGTTCCAGCGCGCGGCGGATCAGCTCGACCGCGTGGTTCACGTCGAAGGGCTTGGGCAGATATTCGAACGCACCGCCCTGGAACGCCGACACTGCGCTCTCCAGATCGGAGTAGGCGGTCATGATGATGACGGGCAGGTTGGGGTAGTCGTTGCGCAGTTTCTGCAGCATGTCGAGACCCGAACTGCCGGGCATGCGAATGTCGCTGATCACCATCTGCGGCATGCTGCCGGGCAACTCGGCCAGCGCTTCGTCGGCGGAAGCGAAACTCTTGTATTCGATCTCTTCGCGCGCAAGTGCTTTTTCCAGCACCCAGCGGATGGAGCGGTCGTCGTCGATGATCCAGACAGGTTTGGTCATGGTTATTTTCCTGGGTGTGGTAGCGGGAGCACGACGGTGAAGCAGGTGCGTCCCGGTTCGCTTTCAAATTCTATGCTGCCCTGATGCTGGCTGACGAAATCCTGCGCCAGCGTGAGTCCGAGTCCGTGTCCTTCGGGGCGGCCGGAGACCAGCGGGTAAAAGATCTTGTCGCGCAGATGGGTGGGGATGCCGGGGCCGTTGTCGATGATCTGCACCGCGATGGCGAGGCGGTGCAGTTTCTTCATCAGCGTGATCTGGCGCGTGATGCGCGTGCGCAGGGTGATCGTGCCCTTGCCCTTCATCGCCTGTGCCGCGTTGCGCACGATGTTGAGCATCACCTGGATGAGTTGTTCCTTGTCGCCGTGCAGTTCCGGCAGGCTCAGGTCGTAGTCACGGTGGATGAGCAGCCCTTCCGGCAATTCAGCCAGCACCACGCTGCGCACGCGCTCCAGAACTTCGTGGATGTTCAGCGCACTGAAATGGGGCACGTGTTGCGGCGTGAGCAGCTTTTCCATCAGCGAACGCAAACGGTCCGCTTCCTGGATGACGACCTGGGTGTATTCGCGCAGGGCAGGCCGGTCCAGCTCCTGTTCCAGCAGTTGCGCCGCACCGCGGATGCCGCCGAGCGGATTCTTGATCTCGTGCGCCAGATTGCGCAGCAGCAGTCGGTTGGCCTGGGTCTGGTCCAGCATCTGCTCTTCGCGCGCCAGCTTGAGTGGGCGATCGATGGTGTGGAACTCGAGCAGCAGCGCATAGGGTGCGACCTGCAGCGGCGTGGCGGTACAGCTCAGATGGAACTTGCTGCCGGACGCATGCGTGCCGAGCGTCATCTCGTGCTCGATGTGGCTGGCATGGCTGGATAGCGCGGACTGGATGGTGCTGAACAATTGCTCGGTGTGCGAGAAAGCGTATTGCAGCGGATGACCGAGGAGGTTGGTAACACTGATACCGAACAGGTTCTCGGCCGCCGGATTCAGGTATGCGATGCGCGACTGCTCGTCCAGCAGGATGACTGCGGTGGAGAGGTGTTCTAGCGAAGGGAGTGTGGCGGTCGGCATGTCAGTCTACAAAGCAGAAAACATGCCATACGGAAGTGTTACTTGAGGTTGGCAAGCTCGGTCTGCAGCGCTTCGACATTCTTCTCGTGGGCCGTCAGTTCTTCCTGCGCGGCATTCACTTTCTCTTCATATTTCGCCATATTGCGGAAGGTCTGGCCGTTCGGACCTTTGGAGACTTCGGGATTGTCCTTGGCATCCTGCAGTTTGAGGCGTGCCATCTCCAGGGCTTGTTGCTCGGTGGCGAGTTCGTCTTCCAGTATCTTGCGGCGCGTGTCGTCGCGGCGCGTCTGTGTTTCCGAATTCACGCGGGGAAAGTTCTCGGCAGCTTTGTTCTGCTTCGGCGGCGGCGCCATGGTGGGCAGGGGTTCCAGATGGAGTTTCTTGCCGCCCTTGATCGGAGCGCTGGAATAGGTGACATGGCCGTCTTCGTCCACGCGTTTGTAGATCTCCGCGTGCGCGGTGACGGCGAAGCTCGCCGCACAACCCAGAACGAACAGGTGACGTAGTTTCATGATGTGGCCCTGAAAACAGTGGGCGCAGTATAGGTTAAGGGGGGCGTGCTGAAAAGACGTAGCCACAAAAAGAAACGGAGCCCGAAGGCTCCGTTTTCGTTCACCTGAGTGTTGCTTACAGGCTGTAGTACATGTCGAACTCGACCGGGTGGGTCGTCATGCGGATGCGGTTCACTTCTTCCATCTTCAGGTCGATGTAGGCATCGATGAAGTCGCTGGAGAACACACCGCCGCGGGTCAGGAACTCGCGGTCCTTGTCCAGCGCGGCCAGGGCTTCATCCAGAGATGCGCACACGGTCGGGATCTTCGCATCTTCTTCCGGCGGCAGGTCGTACAGGTTCTTGTCGGCGGGATCTCCGGGGTGGATCTTGTTCTGGATACCGTCCAGGCCGGCCATCATCAGCGCGGCGAAGCACAGGTACGGGTTAGCGGAAGGATCCGGGAAGCGTGTCTCGATGCGGCGAGCCTTGTCGCTGGCCACGTGCGGGATACGGATCGAGGCGGAACGGTTCTTGGCGGAGTAAGCCAGTTTCACCGGTGCTTCGTAGTGCGGAACCAGACGCTTGTAGCTGTTGGTGCCGGGGTTGGTGATCGCGTTCAGCGCCTTGGCGTGCTTGATGATACCGCCGATGTAGTACAGCGCCATCTCGGACAGACCGGCATAGCCGTTGCCTGCGAACAGGTTCTTGCCGCCCTTCCAGATCGACTGGTGGACGTGCATACCGGAACCGTTGTCGCCAACGATGGGCTTCGGCATGAAGGTCGCTGTCTTGCCGTACTGGTGAGCCACGTTCTGGATCACGTATTTCTGGGTCTGGGTCCAGTCGGCGCGCTTGGTCAGCGTGCTGAATTTGGTGCCCAGTTCGCACTGGCCGGCATTCGCCACTTCGTGGTGGTGCACTTCGACCGGGATACCGATCTCTTCCAGCAACAGACACATTTGGGCACGGATGTCGTTCAGGCTGTCAACGGGCGGTACGGGGAAATAGCCGCCTTTGACGGTCGGACGGTGGCCGGTATTGCCGCCTTCGAAGGAGTGGCCGGTGGCCCAGGCGCCTTCTTCCGAGTTGATCTTGACCGAGCAACCGGACATGTCGATGTGCCATTGCACAGAGTCGAAAATGAAGAATTCGGGTTCCGGACCGAAGTAAGCGGTATCGCCGATACCGGAAGACTTCAGGTAGGCTTCAGCGCGCTTGGCGATGGAGCGCGGGTCGCGGTCGTAACCCTTGCCGTCGGTCGGCTCGATAACGTCGCAGGCCAATACGATGGTCGGCTCGTCGAAGAACGGGTCGACATAAACGGAATCCGGATCCGGCAGCAACAGCATGTCGGAAGCCTGAATGCCCTTCCAGCCAGCGATGGAGGAACCGTCAAAAGCGTGGCCGCTTTCGAACTTGTCGGCATCGAAATGGGAGACAGGCACGCCAACGTGCTGTTCCTTGCCACGGGTGTCGGTGAAGCGCAGATCGACGAATTTGATGCCTTGTTCTTTGATCAGTTTCAGAACGTCGGCGGCTGTTTTAGACATACTCAATCTCCCAATAAAATTAAAACGAAGCTGTTTTGAAACGAAACGATTGATGAAACGAGCTTCATACAGCAGAAACTGTGCCATCCCCCAGAATCTTGCGAGACGCGCATTGTGCCATATTTGACGGGCATGGGCGCTGCAAAGCGCGCCCCCGAATGGGGCGCAGAATTGATGCTATGCACTAATTTGGTGCGCCAAGCAGGAAGATCTGGATGCTGCGGAAATACGGGTCATTTTCCGTGACAGCAGCACATTTGCGCTGCATGGCAACCAGGTCGACCGGGGTATCGAACAGCAACTCCGCATCCACGTGCCCACCAAGATAGTGCAGCACGATGCGGGTCGACGGCGGCAACTGCATGCCGAGTCGGTCGGCCAGATGGGCCAGCAAAAGATGGCGCTGCGGCAGGTGCGCATTCGGTTTGGCCTTCGCATCGTCTTCCGGATCGATATGCACCATCACATCCATTACGTGATGCCCGTTCAGGACGGCACTGCGTGCCGCTTCGGCGATGTAGTGCCCTTCCGACACGCTCACCTTGGGGTCGACCATGATGTGTGCATCCACCAGCGCGTTGTCGGCCATCTTGCGCGTGCGCAACTCATGCAGTCCAATCACACCGGGCACAGCTTTCAGTGTGTTGCGGATGGCGCGCACCTCTTCCTGGTCCAGACCGGTGTCGACCAGTTCCAGCATCGCATCGCGCGCGAACTGGATGCCCATCCAGGCGATCATCACACCCACCACACCGGCGGCGACCAGATCGAGGAAGGTGTAGCCCAGCAGGTTGCCGACGATGCCGACGATGACCACCAGCGAAGACGCCGCATCGGAGCGCGCATGCCAGGCGTTCGCCACCAGCATCTGCGAGCGCACGCGCTGTGCGACGGCCAGCATGTAGCGGAACATGCCCTCCTTGGCCGCCAGTGCGATGATCGCAACCCAGAGCGCAAGCGGGCTTACCGCCTGCACATGCTCGGGATGCTGCAGACGCATGCCCGCCGAGATCAGCAAGCCGACGCCGAGTGCGGCCAGACTGGCGCCGAGGATGAGCGATGCGGCAGTTTCGATGCGCGCGTGGCCGTAAGGATGGTTGGCATCCGCGTGCTTGTTGCCGTGGCGGTTGGCGAACAGCACCAGCACATCGGATATCAGGTCGGCAAAAGAATGCAGGCCGTCCGCCATCAGTGATTGCGACTTGCCAAAGAACCCGCCCAGCACCTGCATCACCGTCAACATCAGATTGATGATGATGCTCACCCAGGTACTCTTGCGCGCTGCCGCAAAACGCACCGGGTGTGCCGGTTCGAATGCGGCGGATTTGTCATGTGCATGAGCGTGCGTGGGATTTTTCATTATTGTTGGGATAGTATGCAGGTGTGCTGCGCAGGATAGCACTAGCTAGTCAAAGGTAAAACACGGGTAAAGAATATGGGAAAGATCACCGAGATATTGCAGGCCGCACAACAGCGCGGAAAAGAACTCAACCTGCCATATGCAGGCGCGGTGACCCCGCAGGAAGCGTACGAACTGATGCGTAACGCGCCCGGCGCAAAGATCGTCGATGTGCGCACGCGCGCCGAGATCGACTGGGTCGGCAAAGTGCCGGGCGCGGTCGAGATCGAGTGGCTTAGCTACCCCGGCATGAAACCGAACCCGAACTTTATGGCGGCGCTGGAACAGCAGGTCGAAAAAGAAGCGATGGTCCTGTTCCTGTGCCGCAGCGCGCACCGTTCGCATGCGGCTGCCATGGTAGCGACGCAGGCCGGCTACAACACCTGCTTCAACATCCTGGAAGGTTTCGAGGGTGACAGGGATGCGGGCAACCAGCGCAACAAAAGGAATGGCTGGCGTTTGGCCGGACTGCCTTGGGAGCAGAGCTGAGTCTTGGTTTGAGGCAAAGAAAAGGCCCGCCGTACGCGGGCCTTTTTTATGTCTTCGTCCAGTCCACCAGCCCGCCATAAGCCGTTGCCAGCACAATCAGACCAAACGCGATCCGATACCACGCAAACACCGTGAAATCGTGATGACTGATGTAGCGCAGCAACCAGCGCACGCAGAGGAACGCGCTGATGAACGAAGCGATCGAACCGACCAGGAAGATACCGAGATCATCGGCATGGAACTGGTCGCGATACTTCACCACTTCATACACAGTTGCCGCGCCCAGCGTGGGGATGGCGAGGAAGAATGAGAACTCCGCTGCCGCCTTGCGCGACAACCCGAAGAACAGACCGCCGATGATGGTTGCCCCCGAACGCGAGGTGCCGGGGATCAGTGCCAGTGCCTGTGCCAGGCCCATCTTCAACGCATCTTTCCAGTGCATATCGTCCACACTCACGATGTGCTCCGAGTGCTTGCGCTTCTCCGCCCACAGGATGATCAATCCGCCGACGATGAAAGCCAGCGCCACCGGCACTGGCGAGAACAGGTTCGCCTTGATCGCCTTGCCGAAGGCCAGACCAAGGATCGCCAGCGGCAGGAATGCGATGAACAGGTTGAAAGTGAAGCGAACCGCTGCTTCTTCTTTGCGCAGCAGGCCGGAGGTCACCGTGCCCAGCTTGGCGCGATATTCCCAGCACACAGCCAGAATGGCCGCAAACTGGATCACGATCTCGAACACTTTTCCGCGCTCGTTGTTGAACCCGAGCAGGTCGCCCGCCAGGATCAGGTGCCCGGTCGAAGAGATCGGCAGGAACTCGGTGAGTCCCTCGACCAAGCCCATGATGGCGGCTTTAATGAGTATGAGGATGTCCATGGGCGGTCAGTTCTTCGATCGTTCGATTGAGATACGCCTGTTCACAGCCCGGCGCTCGTCATCGTTCATCTCCAGCCAGCGATTCACTTCGTCGAAGGTGCGCAAGCAGCTGCGGCAGACATCATCGCCCAGCACTGTCGTGCAATGGCCGATGCAGGGTGAGTCGGCGGTGATTTCAAGCATATCTTCGGAAGTGAGCATGACGCAATTATACCGGCTGTGTGGCCAACTCCAGCCGTGAAAGCCATTGCATGGCATCTTCCCGTGAAGTGCCGCACATCTCGGTGGAAGGTTTTAAGCCGCCACAAAAGACCGGTCGCTGCGGCTGGCCAAACACCTTGCAGCGCAACTCCTCATCCAGCTGTATGCACGGGACCCCGGCGGGCTTGCCATTCGGCATGCCGGGCAGGGGCGAGGTGATGGACGGTGCGATGCAGCAGGCACCGCAACCTTCCCGGCAGGACACGCTCATGCCTTGTGATAGACCTCGGCGCCCTGCTTCACAAACTCAACCGACTTCACTTCCATCCCTTTTGCTAGGGCTTCTGCCTCGGCGATGCCCTGCGCGGCGGCGAAGTCGCGCACGTCCTGGCTGATCTTCATCGAGCAGAACTGCGGGCCGCACATGGAGCAGAAGTGGGCGACCTTGGCGGATTCCTTGGGTAGGGTCTCGTCGTGGAATTCGCGCGCACGGTCGGGGTCGAGGCCGATGTTGAACTGGTCTTCCCAGCGGAATTCGAAGCGTGCCTTGCTCATGGCGTTGTCGCGGATCTGCGCGCCGGGGTGGCCCTTGGCGAGGTCGGCGGCGTGGGCGGCGATTTTGTAGGTGATGATGCCTTCCTTGACGTCGGCCTTGTTGGGCAGGCCGAGGTGTTCCTTGGGTGTGACGTAACAGAGCATGGCGGTGCCGAACCAGCCGATCAGAGCCGCGCCGATGGCAGAGGTGATGTGATCGTAGCCGGGGGCGATGTCCTGCGTCAGGGGGCCGAGCGTGTAGAACGGCGCCTCGTGGCACCACTTCAGTTGCAGCTCCATGTTCTCTTTGATCATGTGCATGGGCACATGGCCGGGGCCTTCGATCATCACCTGCACGTCGTGCTTCCACGCGATCTGGGTGAGTTCGCCCAGCGTCTTCAGTTCGCCCAGTTGTGCTTCGTCATTGGCGTCATACACCGAGCCGGGACGCAGGCCGTCGCCGAGCGAGAAGGTCACGTCGTAGGCCTTCATGATCTCGCAGATCTCTTCGAAGTGCGTGTAGAGGAAGTTCTCCTGATGGTGCGCGAGGCACCACTTCGCCATGATGGAGCCGCCGCGCGAGACGATGCCGGTCATGCGCTTCGCGGTCATCGGGATGTAGCGCAGCAGCACGCCCGCATGGATGGTGAAATAGTCCACGCCCTGTTCGGCCTGCTCGATCAGCGTGTCCTTGAAGATTTCCCAGGTCAGGTCTTCGGCCTTACCGTTCACCTTTTCCAGCGCCTGATAGATGGGCACGGTGCCGATGGGCACGGGCGAGTTGCGGATGATCCATTCACGCGTCTCGTGGATGTTCTTGCCGGTGCTCAAATCCATCACCGTGTCGCCACCCCAGCGGATGGCCCAGGTCATCTTCTCCACTTCTTCCTGGATGCTGGAACCCAGCGCGGAGTTGCCGATGTTGGCGTTGACCTTCACCAGGAAGTTGCGGCCGATGATCATCGGCTCGCATTCGGGGTGGTTGATGTTGGCGGTGATGACGGCGCGTCCGGCAGCGACTTCAGCGCGCACGAACTCGGGCGTGATCTCTTTCGGCATGGCCTTGCCGAAGTTCTCGCCCGGGTGCTGCTTGAGCATCATCTCGGAAAGGCCGTCGCGCTTCTGGTTCTCGCGGATGGCGATGTATTCCATCTCCGGCGTGATGATGCCCTGACGTGCGTAGTGCATCTGGGTGACGTTCATGCCCGGCTTGGCCTTGCGCGGCGTGTGCTGGAGGTTGAAGCGCATGTCGGCGAGCGCGGGGTCGTTCAGGCGTTGCTGGCCGTAGTCGGAACTCAGGCGCGGCAGCGCTTCGGTGTCGTTGCGCTGGGCGATCCACGGCGCGCGCATCTCGGCCAGACCGGAGCGGATGTCGATCGCAACTTGAGGGTCGGTGTAGGGGCCGGAGCAGTCGTACACGTAGATGGGCGGGTTCTTCTCGACGCCGTTGTTCAGGTGGGTGTCGGTCAGCGTGATCTCGCGCATCGGCACGCGGATGTCGGGGCGGCTGCCTTGCACATAGATCTTGCGCGAGTTGGGTAGCGGCTTGATGGCGGCTTCGTCCACATGGGCGGAGGAGGCGTGGAATTCTGGTGCGTTCATGATGGTGCTCCAAAAATGCAGAAAGCACCGGAAAGATGCTTCCCTACGACGGCATTACCCGTACAGGTTCAAAGGGTGTTTCTCACTTCGTTACGAAGACCCCCAGCGAGGTGGCAAGGTACTGGAAAGGCGGGGAGAAGGCAAGTTGACGATTCGAGTCGGGAAAGCCGGAAACAGGGTCGCGGGCTGGGTGCATCGCGTGAAGCGGCAATAGGCAGCACAGCCGGATTGAGCGGGTTTAATGCTTTGTATAGGCCGAAAGTGCTTGTTATACTGCGCCTTCAAATTAAAACACTTACGTAGCAAAGGGTCAGGGGGATGAACAACGTGGAACTCGCTCGCTTCAATATGGTGGAACAACAGATACGTCCCTGGGATGTTCTGGATATGAATGTGCTCGACCTCATCAAGAAGGTCAAACGCGAACAATTCGTGCCGGTGGACAAACAGTCGCTGGCATTCATGGATGTGGAGATCCCGCTCGGACACGGCGTGGCGATGTGGTCGCCCAAGCTGGAAGCACGCGCCCTGCAGGCGCTCAATCTCAAGCGCAGCGACCGCGTGCTGGAAGTGGGTACCGGCAGCGGCTATCTCACCGCGCTGCTGTCGCGCATGGCCGATCATGTGACCAGTGTGGAGCTGGTGCAGGAGCTGAGCGCCCGCGCCGCGCGCACTCTGGCGGCGCACCATTTCGATAACGTCACGCTGGAAGTCGGTGACGCCTCCAAGGGCTGGGGCGGCGAGAAGTTCGACGCCATCGTGCTGACCGGTTCCGTGCCGCTGCCGCCGCAATCGCTTTACGAGATGCTGAACGTCGGCGGTCGCCTGTTCGCCATCGTGGGCGATGCGCCGGCGATGCAGGCCATGCGGGTGACTTGTGTCGCGCCGGGCGTCTTTGAGACCCATACCCTGTTTGAAACCAATGTCGCTCCGTTGGCCAACGCACCGCAGCCGCAACGTTTTGTGTTCTAGCATCTCTGCATTCGCATCGCCGAAAGGGTGATGCCAGCTTGTAATGTGCAGTTGCAGCATGTAATATTAGAAATCTCTAATATTTGGAGCAGGCGATGAATTTATCCAGAACGACCCTCAGCGTGATTTTGGCCCTCGGCATCAGCCCGCTGGCCGGCGCTGCCGACCTTCTCGAACTGTACCGTGCCGCGCAGAGCCAGGACGCCACCTTCGGTGCCGCCCGCGCCGCGCGCGATGCCGGACAGGAGAAGCTCACCCAGGGTCGCGCACTCATGCTGCCCAGCGTCAACCTGACCGCCAACACCACCAAGAACGACGTCCACACCGTCCTGCCCGTCGATTCGACCAAGAAATACAACAGCCACGGCTACGGTGTCAGCCTCGTCCAGCCCCTGTTCCGCGAACAGAACTGGGCCCTGTACACCGAATCCGAACTGCAGGTCGCGCAGTCTGAGGCGCAATTCAAACAGGCCGAACAGGACCTCGTCCTGCGCGTCGCCCAGGCCTACTTCGATGTGCTGATCGCCCAGGACAGCGTCCAGCTCGCCGCCGCGCAGAAGACCGCCATCGCCCAGCAGCTCGAACAGGCCAAGCGCAACTTTGAAGTCGGCACTGCCACCATCACCGATACCCACGAAGCCCAGGCCAGATACGACCTCATCATCGCCCAGGAGATCGCCGCCCAGAGCGCCCTCGAGATCAAACGCCGCGGCCTGCAACAACTGGTCAACGCCGACCCCGGCCAACTGAGCGCGCTGGGACAGAACCTCAAACTCGAGCCGCCGCAACCGGCCAGCGTAGACCAGTGGGTGGAAGACGCCCGCCGCAGCAACCCGCAACTGGCCATCGCCCAGGCCGGTGCTGAACTGGCCGACAAGGAAGTCGACCGCAACCGCGGCGGCCACCTGCCCACCATCGACATCGTCGCCAACTACAACAACAGCTACACCGGTTACAACAGCTTCACCGGCGGTGCCACCGACATTCGCAGCACCAGCGTCGGCCTGCAGCTCAACATGCCGCTGTTCCAGGGCGGCGCCACCCAGTCGAAATGGCGCGAAGCCGACGCCAACCGCACCCGTGCCAATCAGGAACTGGAGAACGCACGCCGCAACGTCGAAGTGCAGACCCGTCAGGCTTATCTCGGTGTGGTGAACGGCATCGCCCAGGTGCAGGCCCTGCAGCAGGCCTTGAAGTCGAGCGAGAGCCTGCTCGAAGCGAGCAAGCTGGGACACGAGGTGGGTGTGCGCACCAACCTCGATGTGCTGAACGCGCAGCAACAGGCGTATGCCACCCGGCGCGATCTGTATCAGGCCGAGTACAACTACCTGATCAGTCAGTTACGCCTGAAGGCGGCCGTGGGCGGCTTGGTGGAAGAGGATGTGACGCGGGTCAATCAGGCCTTGCATTGACCGAGCGCCGGCCCGGGACCGGGCCGGCGATCCGCAATCTGAACCTAAACCGATTGTTCCAGCAGCAGGCGCTGCAAGTATTGTCCGTAGCCGTTCTTGGCCAGCGGGACGATTAGTTTTTCCAATTCAGCAGATGAGATATAGCCTTTCCGGAATGCGATCTCTTCCGGACAGGCGATCTTCAATCCCTGCCTTTTCTCCAGCGTCTGGATGAACATGGATGCCTCCAGCAGCGATTCGTGCGTGCCGGTATCCAGCCAGGCGTAGCCGCGCCCCATCACCTGGACATCGAGTTCGCCGCGTTCGAGATAGATCTGATTGACGGTGGTGATCTCAAGTTCGCCGCGCGCCGACGGCTTGATCGACTTGGCGATCTGCACGACATCGTTGTCGTAGAAATACAGTCCGGTGACCGCGTAATTCGATTTGGGCTTGAGCGGTTTTTCCTCGATGCTGAGGGCGCGGCCGTCTGCGTCGAAATCGACCACGCCATAACGCTCCGGATCCTGCACATGGTAGGCGAACACCGTACCGCCGTGCTTCTTGCTGGCGGCAGGTGACAACAAAGTGTCAAAGGCGTGGCCGTAGAAGATGTTGTCGCCCAACACCAGCGAACAGGAGTCCTTGCCGATGAAAGACTCGCCGATGATGAAGGCCTGCGCCAGACCGTCCGGCGAGGGCTGTACCGCGTAGGAGAAATCCATTCCCCACTGTGAACCGTCGCCCAGCAACTGCTCGAAACGCGGCGTGTCCTGTGGTGTGGAAATGATCAGCACATCGCGGATACCGGCCAGCATCAAGGTCGTGAGCGGATGGTAGATCATCGGCTTGTCATACACCGGCAGCAGCTGTTTGGAGATGGTCTGCGTCACCGGATACAACCGTGTGCCGGAACCGCCGGCGAGAATGATGCCTTTCATGATGTCTTCCTGTCGCTGTAGTTTTGCTTCATCCACTGCTGATACTCGCCACTGGTCACGCCCTTAACCCAGGCATCGTTGGCAAGGTACCACTCAACCGTCTTGCGCAGACCGCTCTCGAAGTTCTCCTGCGGCTTCCAGCCCAGTTCGCGTGCGATCTTGTTGGCATCGATCGCGTAGCGCATGTCGTGTCCCGGGCGATCGGTGACATAGGTGATCAGTTTGTTGTGCGGGGCGCCCTGCGGATGCAATTCGTCGAGGATTGCACAGATGGACTGGACCACTTCCAGATTTGTTTTCTCGTTCCAGCCGCCGATGTTGTAGGTCTCGCCGGGGGTGCCCTTTTCCAGCACCAGACGCAAAGCGCGGGCATGGTCGTCCACATAGAGCCAATCGCGGATATTGTCGCCCTTGCCGTAGATGGGGAGCGGCTTGCCGTTGACCGCGTTCAGAATCACCAGCGGGATGAGCTTCTCCGGAAAGTGATAAGGGCCGTAGTTGTTTGAGCAGTTGGTGGTGACGACTGGCAGACCGTAGGTGTGGTGCCATGCGCGCACCAGGTGATCGGAAGAGGCTTTGCTGGCGGAATAGGGCGAATTGGGTTCGTAAGCCATGTCTTCGGTGAAGAATCCGGTATCGCCCAGGCTGCCATACACCTCGTCTGTCGAGATGTGGTGGAAACGGAACGCGGCCTTGTCTGCCACATCCAGTTCGTTCCAGTAGGAACGGGCGGCTTCCAGCAGGGTGTAAGTGCCGACGATATTGGTCTGGATGAAATCGGCCGGACCGGAGATAGAGCGGTCCACATGCGATTCGGCGGCGAGGTGCATAATCGCATCGGGCCGGTGTTCGCGGAACAGGCGCGCGACTTCGGCGGCGTCGCAGATATCGACCTGTTCGAAACGGTAGCGCGGATCGTCTGAGACCGAAACCAGCGATTGCAGATTGCCCGCATAGGTGAGCTTGTCGACGTTGATCACGCTGTAGTTGGTATCGTTGATGAACTGGCGCACTACCGCTGAGCCGATGAAGCCGGCACCGCCGGTGACGAGGATCTTTTTCATGGGGCAGATTTTACCTGAGGGTTGATCAATTCGTTATAGAGCGACTGGTTCATGGCCAGCGAGATGTGGTTCATCGCGCTCCGGGTCGCGCCGCGACTGCTGCTGACGAAACGTTCGCCATTCTCGCCCATCTGCCTCAGGCGGTCCACATCCTGCAGCAGCACATTGATCTGATGTACCAGATCGTCGGCGTGGCTCACCCGGATTGCGGCACCGCATTCGACCGCTTGCTCCGAGGCTTGCGTGAAATTGTAGGTATGCGGACCGAAGAGCACCGGCTTGCCCACCGCGCAGGCCTCGATCAGGTTCTGCCCGCCGAAAGGAAGCAGACTACCGCCGATGAAGGCGATATCGCAGGCCGCGTAATAGGCAAACATCTCGCCCATGCTGTCACCCAGCACCACCTGCGTGTCGACTGCAACAGGTTCGACAGCGCTGCGCCGCTGCATGCGCAAACCGTGTTGCGCGATGAGTGCGGTGACCTCGTCGAAGCGCTGCGGGTGGCGCGGGACGATCACCACCAGCAGGTCTTCGATATCGGCATGGGTCAGCGCTTCGAGTAGCAAGGCTTCTTCCCCTTCGCGTGTACTGGCTGCCAGGAAGATGCGGCGTTTGTCGCCGAAACGTTCGCGCATTCGCGCACCCAGTTCCAGCATCGCCGGTGGCGGGACGATGTCGAATTTCAGATTGCCCATCACCGGCACGGCGAGATTGCCGAGACTGGCAAGACGCATCGCGTCCTCTTCGGTCTGCGCGGCGATCAGGTGCAGCTCATGCAGCGCGGTGCGGGAGAGTTTGGGGAATTTTGCGTAACGTCGCGCCGATCTTTCCGAAAGGCGGGCATTGAGCAACAACAGCGGCAAGGCATCGGCATGACAGGCATGGATCAGGTTGAACCAGATCTCGGTCTCCATCAATACGCCGATGCAGGGACGGAAATGGCGCAGGAAACGGCGCACGGCGAACGGATAGTCATAAGGCAGATAGACGCGCAGCACATCGTCGCCGTAGAGCTGTTCACTCGCAGCCCGGCCGGTTGGCGTGGTGTGGGTGAGCAGGATCTGGTGTTCTGGATAACACTCGCGCAGATTCTGAATGAGCGTGGCCACCGCGCGCGTCTCGCCGACCGAGACGGAATGAAGCCAGATGACGGGCTTGTCGCTGCGGACGTTGTAGCGGCCGAAACGCTCACCGATATGGCGCAGGTATTCCGGCTGTTTGCGCGCACGCCACAGCAGGTGGAAGAACACATAGGGCAGCAATAGCCACAGCGTCAGAGTGTAAAAACTGCGCGGCTTAAACATGGATGCCCAGACCGGACAGCGCCGCGATGACTTCTTCAAGCGCCGGCGGCGTGTGCTTGCCGCCGAGATTGACTGCGCGTGCGCCGGCATACAGGCCGGTCAGGCCGGAATCGGTAGCGGTGTAGATGCCGACGGTAGGCACATCGAGCGCGGCAGCGAGATGGCTCAGGCCGGTGTCCACGCCGATGACGGCGCGAGCTCCGCCCAGCAGGGCGGCGGCCTCGTTGAGATTCAAGCGCGGCGCGCAGAGGGCATCGGGGATGGCAGCGCTCAAACGTTCGGCGCGGCTCTTTTCCTTTTCGCTACCCCAAGGCAGGACCGCGCGCATCCCGGCCAAGTGCAGCCGTTTGCCCAAAGCGGCCCAGTTCTCCTCGTTCCACAACTTGTCGTCGCGGCTGGTGGCATGCAGCAGCGCGGCATAAGGCTGCGCGGGCAACCAGGGCAGCGCCACATCGGGGGTGCGGATGCCGTAATCGGGGAGTCCTTCCGCGCTGTAGCCGAGCGCGGCCGCGGCTAGTCGGCGGTTGCGTTCGACCGCATGCAAGTCCTTGGAGACGGTGAAGGTTCGGTCATAGAACCAGCTGGCCAGCGGCTCGCGCGCGCTGCCCCAAACGTAGCCGCAACGGACAGTGTGGGTGCAGTGGGTGATCAGGGCGCTCTTGAGGAGTCCCTGGGTGTCGAGAGCAATGCTGTAATGCCGGTCGCGCAGGGTGCGGCAGACTGACTTCATTTCATGCCGTGTAGCCCACAAGGACTTGCGCCAGCGGCGTACTGCGACGGGGACGACATTACGCACGCCGGGATGCAGTTTTGGTAACGCAGCGAAATTCTCTTCCACCACCCAGTCGATCTTCGCTGCGGGAAAATACCGAAGAATGTCGGTGACGACAGGCAGGTTGTGCAACACATCGCCCAGCGAAGAGGTTTTGATCAGAACGATGTCGGGCGCGTTTTGCATGAGTGTCTTATGGCAACAACCAAGGTCGCCATGATACACGAGCGGTTTTTGAGCTTGACACCTTGCGCCCGCAACTGCTGTAATACGCACCGTTCACCGACTGAACGCACTATCAATGCTAGACGAAACAACCCATTACGGTCTGCTCAAGACCTTGGAAGAGAATCCCGGCCTTTCGCAGAGAGATCTGGCAAAGCGGCTGGGCATCAGCCTTGGCAAAGTCAATTACTGCCTCAATGCATTGGTCGAGAAGGGCAGTCTCAAGATCAACAACTTCCGCAACAGTGAAAACAAGCTGGCCTATGCCTATCTGCTTACGCCACAAGGGATAGAGTCAAGGGCTCGAATGACGGTAGAGTTCCTGCAATACAAGCTCCATGAATACGAGCGTCTGCGCACCGAAATCGAAGAATTGAAACGCGAAGCGGAACAAAAAGGCCTGCTGGAGAATGCACATGAGTGATGTCCATGCCGTCATTCTGGCCGGAGGCAGCGGCAGCCGTCTGTGGCCGCTGTCGCGGCAGCATCTTCCCAAGCAATTCCTCGCGCTGGACGGCAAGGCAACCCTGTTGCAAACCACCATCAATCGCTTGTCACCGACGATAGCTGCAAAAGATGTATTGATCGTCACCCAGGAAGCGCATGCCAAGGGCGAGGCATATCACGCACTGCTGCCCTATCGGGCGCTGTATGAGCCGATCGGACGCAATACCGCACCGGCGATCGCGCTGGCTGCAGCCTATCTCATGGCGGAGGGTGACGACCCGGTCATGGTGGTGTTGCCCGCCGACCATATCATCAAGGACGAGGTGCGCTTCCGCGAACATCTGGACATCGCCATCCGCGCGGCAGAAAGCGGCAAACTGGTCACCTTCGGCATCCAGCCAACCCGGCCCGACACGGGCTTCGGCTATATCAAGGCGTATCCAGGGGAAGATGTGCACGTCTACGAAGTAGAACGCTTCACCGAGAAGCCGGATCTCGCGACAGCCGAGACGTTCCTCAAAGAGGGCAATTATTTCTGGAACTCCGGCATGTTCGTGTGGCGCGCATCGGTGATCCTCGCCGAGATTCAACGATACCTGCCGGCAGTCCATCAGATCGTGCAGACCATCCTTGCCGAAAGCCGTGCCGGCGCGACCTATCAGCAGGCAGTTGAAAAGCACTTTGCAAGCATGCCCTCTATCTCGATCGATTACGGCGTATTGGAAAGATCCGACCGTGTGTCGCTCATTCCCTGCGACATCGGCTGGAACGACGTTGGCAGTTGGCAAGCTGTGCACGAAATATCACCCAAGGACGCGAATGGCAATGCATTGCAGGGTAATGTCATCGCAGTTGACTGCAGGAATAGCCTGATTCGCGCCGAGAAGCGCCTTGTTGCCGCCATCGGCGTGGAAGACCTTTGCGTGATCGAGACCGCCGATGCGGTGCTGATCTCCAGGACTGACCGGACCCAGGATGTGCGCAGCGTGGTGGACGCCCTGCAACAGCGCGGATCGACCGAGCATATCTATCATGCCAAAGTGAACCGCCCTTGGGGCAGCTACACGGTGCTGGAAGAAGACCCCGAGGGCTTCAAGCTCAAGCGCATCGAAGTCGCTCCCGGTGCCCGCCTCAGTTTGCAAAGTCACGCGCGCCGCTCCGAACACTGGGTCGTTGTCTCCGGCACGGCGACCGTCACCAACGGCGAAGAAGTCATCACCGTGCACAAGAACCAGAGCACCTACATCCCCATCGGTTCAAAACATCGCCTGGAGAATCTGGGCGCGGAACCGTTGCACATCGTCGAAATCCAGGTCGGCGACTATCTGGGCGAGGATGATATCCAGCGCTACGAAGACAACTACGGCAGATAACCATTGGAAGAAGGAAAGTCGCAATGAGTAAAGCAAAGAAAGTCGCATTGATCACGGGCGTGACCGGACAGGACGGTGCGTATCTGGCCGAATTGCTGCTGGAAAAAGGATACGAGGTGCACGGCATCAAGCGCCGTAGCTCGCTCTTTAATACCGCCCGCATCGACCATTTGTTCCATGACGTGCATGAAAAGGGCAAACCCTTCTTCCTGCACCACGGCGACATGACCGACTCGTCCAGCCTGACGCACATCATCCAGAAAGTGCAGCCGGACGAGATCTATAACCTTGCCGCACAAAGCCATGTGGCAGTTTCGTTCGAAGAGCCGGAATACACCGCCAACTCTGACGCCCTGGGTTCTCTGCGTATCCTCGAAGCGATCCGCATGCTTGGCCTGACCAAGAAGACCCGCTTCTACCAGGCTTCCACCTCCGAACTGTTCGGCCTGGTGCAGGAGACCCCGCAGAAGGAAACGACACCGTTCTACCCGCGTAGTCCGTATGCGGTAGCCAAACTCTACGCCTATTGGATCACCGTCAACTATCGCGAGGCCTATGGCATCTATGCCTGCAACGGCATCCTGTTCAACCATGAGAGCCCGATCCGCGGCGAGACCTTCGTTACGCGCAAGATCACCCGCGCGCTGGCGCGCATCAAACTCGGTCTGCAGGAATGCCTCTATCTGGGCAACATGAACTCTTTGCGCGACTGGGGACATGCCAAAGACTATGTCGAGATGCAGTGGCTGATGCTGCAACAGGACAAGCCGGAAGATTTCGTCATCGCCACCGGAGTGCAGTACAGCGTGCGCGATTTTGTGAATGCGGCGGCCAAAGAGCTGGGCATGGCGATCACCTGGAAGGGCGAAGGCGTGGAAGAGAAAGGTTATGACGCAGCCGGAAAATGCATCGTTGCCGTCGACCCGCGTTACTTCCGCCCCACCGAAGTCGAAACCCTGCTGGGCGATGCCAGCAAAGCCAAGAACAAGCTCGGCTGGACACCCAAGATCACCTTTGACGAGTTGGTCAGCGAGATGGTACGCGAAGATCTCAAGGGTGCAGAGCGTGATGAGCTGGTGAAGAAGCACGGCTATGTCTCGTTCAATCCCCACGAGTGATCCGGGCGAAGAATGGCCAAGTTGAAAGTGTTATTGACGGGAGGGGGCGGCATGGTCGGGCGCAATGTGCTCGAACACCCTGCCATCGGCGAGTTTGAAGTGCTGGCGCCGCGCAGTGGAGAATTGGACCTGCGCGACTTCAATGCCGTGCGAGAGTACTTGCACAAACACCAGTTCGACATGGTGATCCATGCGGCCGGCAAGGTGGGCGGCATCCAGGCCAACATGCGCGAACCGGTCGGCTTCCTGCTGGAGAATCTCGACATGGGTCGCAACATCGTCTGGGGTGCGCGCCAGGCGGGAATCCGGCGGCTGATCAACCTGGGCAGTTCCTGCATGTATCCGCGCAACCACAACGAGCCTTTGCGCGAGGAGATGGTGCTCAAAGGCGAACTGGAGCCGACCAACGAGGGCTATGCGCTGGCGAAAGTGGTGACCGCGCGGCTATGCGAATACATCATGCGCGAGGATGCGAGCTTCCAATACAAGACGCTCATCCCCTGCAACATCTATGGCCGCCACGACAAATTTGATCCGGCGCATTCGCACCTGATCCCCGCGATCGTCCACAAGGTGCATCTTGCGAAGCAGTCCGGGCAGACTGCGGTCGAGATCTGGGGCGATGGGACGGCGCGGCGCGAATTCATGTATGCGGGCGATCTGGCTGACGCGCTGCTGCGGTCGATCAGGCAATTCGACACATTGCCGCCGGTGATGAATGTGGGACTCGGTCACGACCACACCATCAATGAATACTACCAGGCTGCTGCCGATGTGATGGGTTACAGCGGCGACTTCGTTCACGACCTCGGCAAGCCGGTAGGGATGGCGCGCAAGCTGGTGAGCGTAGAGCGACAGCAGGCATGGGGTTGGGCAGCGCAGAGCGATCTGCGCACCGGCATCGAGAGAACATACGAATATTATCTGAAGGGATCGCTGCAATGAGTTTCAAATTCCCACTAGCGACGGCCACCTGGGGGCAGGAAGAACAAGATGCGATACAACGCGTCATCGCCTCCGGCATGTTCACCATGGGCGCGAACGTGCAAGCTTTCGAGCGCGATTTCGCGCAATACGTTGGCAGCAAGCACTGCGTGATGGTGAATTCCGGTTCATCGGCGGTCTTGCTCATGGTTGCGGCACTGTTCTATACAAAAAACGCCAAAATAAAATTACAGAGAGGCGATGAAGTCATCGTCCCCGCAGTGTCATGGAGTACGACTTTCTATCCGCTGTATCAATATGGGTTGAAGATCAAGTTCGTCGATATCGACTTGAACACACTGAATTATGATCTTGATCAACTCGAACAAGCAGTCACCGACAAAACGCGCGCTATCATGGCAGTGAATCTGCTGGGCAATCCCAACGATTTCGACCGGATCATCAAGATTATCGGCAAGCGCGACATCGTGCTGATGGAAGACAACTGCGAGTCGATGGGTGCACGCTTCAACGGCAAACATGCCGGCACCTTCGGCGTGATGGGTTGCTATAGTTCCTTCTTCAGCCACCACATCTCCACCATGGAGGGCGGTCTCATCGTCACAGACGACGAGGAGTTGTATCAGATCCTGCTGTCCCTGCGCGCGCATGGCTGGACGCGCAATCTTCCCAAACACAACCTGGTATGTGGAGACAAGAGCGACGATCCGTTTGAGGAATCGTTCCGCTTCGTGTTGCCCGGCTACAACGTGCGGCCCTTGGAGATCGAGGGCGCGCTGGGTGTCGAGCAGGTGAAGCGTTTGCCGATGTTGATCGAAGAGCGTCGCAAGAACGGCAAGCTGTTGCAGAAGGCATTGTCAAATCATCCAGACATCATTATCCAGCAAGAGATTGGCGAGAGCAGCTGGTTCGGTTTTAGTCTGGTGATCCGTCCCGGCAGCAAATTGACGCGCAAAGTGCTGGTCGCAAGATTGAACGAGTTGGGTTTTGAATGTCGTCCCATCGTGGCGGGCAACTTCGCCAAGAACGAGGTGGTGAAATACTTCGACTCGGAAGTGCACGGAAACCTGAACAACGCCGAGCACATCGACCAGAACGGCCTGTTTGTCGGTAACCACCACTACCCGATACCTGAAGCATTTGCTGCACTTGCGAAATTGTAAGGAGAAGAAGATGAAGGCGGTCATTCTGGCGGGCGGTTTGGGCACACGGATCAGCGAGGAGACTTCCACGCGTCCGAAACCGATGATCGAGATCGGCGGGCGTCCGATACTCTGGCACATCATGAAGGTCTACTCGTCCCACGGCATCAACGACTTTGTGGTTTGCTGCGGCTACAAGGGCTATGTCATCAAGGAATACTTCGCCAACTATTTCCTGCACATGTCCGATGTGACCTTCGACATGCAGAACAACAAGATGGAAGTGCACCAGCGCAATGCCGAACCTTGGCGGGTGACGCTGGTCGATACCGGCGACAACACCATGACCGGCGGTCGCCTGAAACGCGTGGCGGAGTACGTCAAGGACGAGTCGGAATTCTGTTTCACCTACGGCGACGGTGTCGCCGACATCGACATCGGCGCCTTGGTCGCATTCCACAAACAGCACGGCAAGCGGGCGACCGTCACCGCAGTCCAGCCGCCGGGCCGTTACGGTGCACTGAACATGGACGGCAAGTCAGTGCGCGGCTTCATCGAAAAACCGCAGGGCGACGGCGGCTGGATCAACGGTGGCTTCTTCGTGCTGTCGCCGCAATGCATCGGCCTGATCGCCAACGACGGCACCTCGTGGGAAGGCGAGCCCCTCAGCAAACTGGCGACACAGGGCGAGCTGATGGCCTACGAGCACAACGGCTTCTGGCAGCCGATGGACACCCTGCGCGACAAGAATCAACTGGAAGAGCTGTGGCAAAGCGGGAGAGCGCCATGGAAGGTGTGGAAGTGAACCCCGGGTTCTGGCGCGGCAAACGCGTATTCCTGACCGGACACACCGGTTTCAAGGGCGGCTGGTTATCGCTGTGGCTGCAGTCCATGGGCGCGGAAGTGTATGGCTATGCACTCAATCCGCCGACCGACCCGGACTTGTTTTCCGAGGCGAAAGTCGCTGCTGGGATGGCGGCCAGCGAGATCGCCGATATCCGCGATGCCGACCGGTTGCGCGCCGCGATGCAGGCCGCGCGTCCGGAGATCGTGTTCCATCTCGCCGCGCAACCGCTGGTGCGCTACTCCTACGTCCAGCCAGTGGAGACCTATGCCGTCAACGTGATGGGTACCGTGCACTTGCTGGAAGCAGTGCGTGCGACGCCGGGCGTGAAAGCGATCGTGAACGTCACGACGGACAAATGCTACGAGAACCGCGAGTGGGTCTGGGGTTATCGCGAGAACGAGGCCATGGGCGGATTCGATCCCTATTCCAGCAGCAAGGGCTGCGCAGAACTGGTGACGTCGGCATACCGTCGCTCATTTCTCGAACCGCAGGGGATCGCGCTGGCGAGCGCGCGCGCCGGCAACGTCATCGGCGGCGGAGACTGGGCGGCAGACCGCCTGATACCGGATTTCCTGCGCGCCATGGATTCAGGCGCGATGCTGAATATCCGCTCCCCGAACGCGACGCGACCCTGGCAGCATGTGTTGGAGCCGCTGTCCGGATATCTGGCACTGGCGCAGCGCCTGCATGCCGAAGGCAACCAGTATGCCGAGGGTTGGAATTTCGGGCCGAGCGACGACGACGCCCGCCCGGTAAAATGGATCGTCGAACAACTGGCCGCGATGCGACCGGACATGAAGTGGCAATGCGAACAGGCGCCGCAGCCGCATGAGGCGAACTTCCTCAAACTGGACAGCAGCAAGGCAAAAACGAGGCTGGACTGGCAAACGCGCTGGGACCTGCGCACTGCGCTGCAGCAGACGCTGGCATGGCACGAATCCTGGAGAGCCGGCGAAGATATGCGCGCCGTTTCGCTGGCGCAGATCGCCGAATATCAAAGAACAGGCAAGAGCGGATAAGAATGGCGCGATTCGAATTCATCCCCACCCCGTTGGCGGGCCTGACGCTGGTACAGCGCACGGCGATCGAAGACCGGCGCGGCTTTCTGTCGCGCTTCTTCTGCGCCGACGAATTCAGGGCCGCCGGTCTCGGCAAACCCATCGCCCAGATCAACCACACACTGACCAGAGGCAGTGGAACTGTACGCGGGATGCATTTTCAGAATCCGCCGCATGCGGAGACCAAGCTGGTCAGTTGTCTGCAAGGCGAGATATTCGACGTTGCCGTCGACCTGCGCCGCGGGTCCCCCACCTTTCTGCACTGGCATGGCGAGCTGCTCACCGCCGACAATCGCCGGAGCCTGCTGATTCCGGAAGGGTTCGCGCACGGTTTCCAGACACTGACGGCTGATTGCGAACTGATCTATCTGCATACGGACTCCTATCACCCGGAGTCCGAGGGCGCATTGAATGCCGCCGACCCCAGGCTCGGAATCGCCTGGCCGCTCGCGATCACCGAGATCTCGGAACGGGACCGCAACCACAAACCGATCGAACAGGATTTTCAGGGAATCGTCTTATGAAATGTCGCCATTGCAACACCGAACTGACCTTGCCGCTGGTGGATCTGGGTGCCGCCCCTCCCTCCAACGCCTATCTCACCAGACAGACATTGCAGGTGCCGGAAAAGTATTTCCCGCTGCGAGTGCTGGTCTGCACCGAATGCTGGCTGGCGCAAACCGAAGATTATGCCCAGGCAGACGAGCTGTTCAACCACGACTATGCGTACTTCTCCAGCACCTCGACCGGCTGGGTGGCGCATGCGGCGAGATATGCGGATAAAATGATCCGCGAATTGCATCTTGGCAAAGACAGCATGGTGATCGAAGTTGCCTCCAATGACGGTTATCTGCTGAAGAACTTCGTGGCGGCCAAGATACCCTGTCTCGGTATCGAACCGACCGCCAGCACGGCGGATGCTGCCGAAAAACTCGGCATCACGGTGATGCGCGAGTTCTTCGGCGAAGCGCTGGGCAAGCAGCTCGCCGCCACCAACCGCGCGGCGGATCTGATTGCCGGCAACAACGTCTACGCCCATGTTCCCGACATCAACGACTTTACCCGCGGATTGAAAGCCGCACTCAAGCCGGGCGGGACCATCACCCTCGAGTTCCCGCATCTGATGAGGCTGCTCGAGTTCACCCAGTTCGACACCGTGTACCACGAGCACTTCTCGTATCTTTCCCTGTATTCGGTTGCGCGCATCTTCAGAGATGCCGGACTGCGGATCCGCGATCTCGAGGAATTGCCGACCCACGGCGGCAGCTTGCGCATCTACGGCTGTCATGCCGAAGATGCGCGCCAAACCACCAGAGCTGTCGAGACGATGCTCGCCGAGGAAGCGCGGCGCGGCATGCAGTCGGCGGCGATATATGCCGGGTTTCAGGCCAAGGCGGATCGCGTCAAGGATGACCTGCTGGCATTCCTCATCGAGCAAAAGCGCGCGGGGAAGAAGGTCGCCGCTTACGGCGCAGCGGCGAAAGGCAACACATTATTGAATTACGCGGGGGTCAAACCCGATTTGCTGCCTTTCGTCTGCGATGCCGCCGCGGCCAAGCAGGGGAAATACATGCCGGGCAGCCGCATTCCCATCCGTGCGCCTTCCGCACTCATGGAGCAACGCCCCGATTATGTGGTTATCCTGCCCTGGAACATCGCGGAAGAAGTTAAGCAGCAGAACGCCCGTCTGGCCGAGCTGGGCACAAGATTCGTCACGGCAGTGCCGCATTTGGTGGTGTCATGATCGATATCCATCCCGACGCCAAGATATCGGCATTGGCGGATATTGAAGATTCAGTACGCGGCACCCGCATTACTGTCGGGGCGCACTCGATGATCGACAGCTTCGTCAAGATCAAGCCAGCCGGAGGCAGCGGCGATGTTGTCATAGGCATGCACACCTACATCAATTCGGGTTGTGTGCTCTATACGGGGAATGGGATCACGATAGGGAACCATGTCGCCATCGCGGCGAACTGCACGCTGGCACCGGTCAACCATGCATATCGGGAAAGAGCGAAACTGATCAGCGAGCAGGGATTCTTGCCCAGCAAGGGCGGGATCATCATTGAAGACGATGTTTGGATAGGCGCCAATTGCGTCATTCTTGACGGGGCGATATTGCGCCGGGGTGCTGTGGTTGCGGCAGGTACTATTGTGCGCGGCGAGCTCGCAGCCTACGGCATCTACGCTGGATCGCCGATAGAGTGCAAGGGGATGCGCCAGTGAAATGTACCGTACTGGGTGGACGCGGCTTTGTAGGACAGAATCTGGTCCGCCACCTTGAAGCCCAAGGGTACGAGGTGTGGGTGCCCGAAAGGGACGACCGCCGCATCTTTGAAAAGCCGCTCGGGCATGTGTTCTATTGCATCGGATTGACGGCGGATTTTCGTTCGCGCCCGTTCGATACCGTCAGAGCCCATGTGGCGGTTCTGGCCGAGATACTGGAGAAGGCGGCCTTCGGCAGCCTGCTGTATCTTTCCTCGACACGTGTATATGCAAGATCCGAAAGCACAGCAGAAGAAGAGGCCTTGCCGGTATTGTCCGCGGACCCCTCCGACCTCTACAACATCTCGAAGCTGATGGGCGAATCGTTGTGTCTGACTTCCGGCAGAGCCGGCGTCAGGATCGCGAGGCTTTCAAATGTCGTGGGGCCGTCAATGGGGTCGGATAATCTGATCGGCCATCTGGTCAAGGAGGCTCGTTCGGGCAATATCCGGTTGAGAACACATCCCGCTTCCGCGAAGGACTACATCTTCATCGATGACGCCGTACATATGCTCCGGCGTATCGCCATGGATGGACGGGAGCGAATCTACAACGTGGCTAGCGGCGAACAGATGGAACACCGGCAATGGCTCACTGCACTCAGTGGCTTCACGGGCTGTGCGGTGGAGACGGATGAAAATGCACCGTTCCAGTCGTTTCCCGTGATCGATGTGGGAAGAATGAAAAGAGAGTTCGGATTTGAACCGACACCTGTTTCTGAAGTGGTACAGCAACTGTTGAATAACCTGGATACATTTAACTAAATACAAGGGGCAAACATGACTCAAGCGAATCAATTTGAACAGGAAAGACGCGAGCGGATAGCCGGCTACGGCGCCGACGGCGCATTGCAGGAGCAGTCGCTCGCCTGGGTGCGCGAGTCGATGCAGCGCATGTACGTCTACAATTTCGACTGGCTCGGTCGTCCGATCATCCAGTATCCGCAGGATATGGTTGGCATGCAGGAACTGATCTGGCAGGTCAAGCCGGACCTTATCATCGAGACCGGCATCGCGCACGGCGGCTCGCTGGTGCTCAGCGCTTCCATGCTGGCGATGCTGGACATGTGCGATGCGATCGAGCAGGGAAAGACCATCGATCCGAAAGTATCAAAACGCAAAGTGCTGGGCATCGATATCGATATCCGGCCGCACAATCGTGCCGCCATCGAAGCGCACCCGATGTCCTCCCGCATCCAGATGATCCAGGGTTCCAGTATCGATGCCAAGACCATCGAGCAGGTACATGCTATCGCAGCGAACTACTCGCGTGTGATGGTGTGCCTGGACAGCAACCACACCCATGACCATGTGATGGGGGAGCTCAACGCCTATGCGCAATTGACCAGCGTGGGTAGTTACTGCGTGGTGTTCGATACATTTGTGGAAGATGTGCCGAAAGACTTTTTCCCGAACAGACCGTGGAATCCTGGGAACAATCCGAAGACAGCGGTATGGGAGTATCTCAAGACTCATTCCGGGTTCGAGATCGACAAGAGCATACAGAACAAGCTGTTGATCACGGTGGCGCCTGACGGGTATCTGAAACGCGTTCGTTAAGTGCCGCCGGGGCACTGAAGATGTCGCTGAAGAAGAACGTAGTCGCCAATATCCTCGGGCAGGGCTGGACCGCCCTGATGGGGCTGGCTTTCATCCCCGTGTACATCGGCTACATGGGGATCGAAGCATGGGGCCTGGTCGGGTTCATGAGCATGTTGCAGGCATGGCTTACTCTTCTCGACATGGGACTCACCCCTACCCTGAGCCGCGAAATAACGCGTTTCCAGGCGGGAGCCGGCAGCACCCAGGCCATGCGCGATCTGCTGCGTTCTCTGGAAGTCATTTACGGGTGTATAGCTGTGACAGTGATGGGCCTGATATGGTTGGCCTCCCCGTGGATTGCAGCGAACTGGCTGAGTGCAAGCCAACTGTCGGGCCAGTCCATGGCGCAGGCGATTGCGATAATGGGCTTGGTATTGGCCGCGCGAATGGTCGAACAGATATATCGCGGAGCGATCCACGGTTTGCAGCAGCAGGTCTGGCTGAACGGGGCACAGAGCATTCTGGCCACGCTTCGCTGGGCAGGGGTGATCTGCGTACTGGCTTGGGTATCGCCCAGTGTGGAGGCGTTCTTCCTCTGGCAGGGATTCGTTTCCATGCTGTCGGTTTTCGTTCTGTCGCACAAGACGTACCGCTCCCTGCCTCCGGCCGCACGCGGTGCGCGCTTCGACATCGATGCGGTCATGGGCATCCGCAGTTTTGCCGGCGGGATTGCGGCGACCACATTCCTCGCGTTGCTGCTGACGCAAGTGGACAAGTTGCTGCTGAGCAAGCTGGTCACGCTGGAAGAGTTCGGCTATTACACGCTGGCGGGGACGGTGGCCAGCGTTCTGTATTTCTTTACTTCTCCCATGGTCACTGCAGTTGCGCCAAGGCTGACAGAGCTGGTCACAAAATCGGAACAGGCGGCGCTGGTCGACACTTATCAGCGATCAAGTCAGGTATTGGCTGCCGGTTTGATTCCGGCGGCACTGGTGATCGCGGCCTACGCAGAGCCTCTGCTCTATGCCTGGTCGGGGAATCCCGCTCTGTCGCGGCAGGTGGCACCGCTGCTGGCCCTTCTGAGTCTGGGCACCTTATGCAATTGCTTCATGCACATTCCCTACATGCTTCAACTTGCGCACGGCTGGACGGGTTTTGCGCTGCGTATGAACATCGTGGCAGTCGCCTTCATCGTTCCCGCGGTTTGGCTAGTAGTGCCGCGCTTCGGGGCGATTGGCGCAGCATGGGTGTGGCTGGTGCTGAATGTCGGTTATGTGTTGATCGGTATCCACTTCATGCACCGCCGTCTGCTTCAGGGAGAGAAGTGGCGTTGGTACCTCGAGTCCATTTTCAAGCCGCTATCCGTTGCGGCGGTTATTGTGCTTGTGCTCCGTCAGCTGATCGAGCTGCCGCAGGATCGCATGTGGATGGCTGTAGTGCTGGCGATGATACTGACCATCGTGACGCTCACGGTGCTGTGGAGCGTGCCCGCATCGCGAAAGTTCATGCAACACCAACTCAATTCGCTCAGAGGGAAAGTCAACAATGTCTGATTCTCAAGCGGCAGCAAAGACTGCCGCCGATATTTCGCAAGGTCGAATTCCGGCGATCAGCATCGGAATGCCGGTTTACAACGGCGAAAGATACCTGCGCGAAGCTGTGGATTCGCTACTGGCACAGACCTTTGGCGATTTCGAACTGATCATCTCGGACAATGCCTCAACAGATGCCACAGAGTCGATCTGCCGTCAGTACGAGGAAGCAGACCGCCGCATACGATACATCCGGCAGGAAGCGAATATCGGCGTGGCGCGGAACTTTCAATTCGTTCTGAGACAGGCGGGATCGCCATATTTCATGTGGGCGGCTTGCGACGATAAATGGGAAACGTGCTGGCTTGAGAAGATGCACGAAGCGGCCGGTGAAACCGGGGTGGGGATGGTCTTTGGCGAGGTCGCCCACATCGATGAGAACGGCGCCGCAACCGGGCACCCGGCTAGCGGAGTCACCTTTGACTATGGCGGTGCCGACAGCGCACTGACGCGAAGGCTCCGCTTCTATCTCGAGTACGAGCGGTTGGGCAAGGCCAACTGTATCCATTCCCTGTTCGTGAAAGAGCTGACGGGGCGACTGGACTTCATGCTGTCCGAAATGATAAGCGGCAGCTGTCCTTACGATTACACGATTATGTATGATTGCCTCAAGTACAAGAAGATCAAGCAGGTGCGGCAAGCGACGTTCCTCAAGCGCGTGCATGCGGCAAGCGCGAGCGCGAGCCTCGGCATCAAGACCCTGAAGCTTGCCGATCTTCCTAAAACGGCGCTCCGGCTGTTGTGGCCTTTTCCACCGAAGCTTGTCAGGGGCTATCTGCGGTATTCCGGGCCGCTGGAAAAGGTTCTTCTGCTATTGCTCTTGCCGTTGAAACTGCTTGCGGCATACCGGTTTCGGCTCCGCCAGCTCACGCGTGGCTGAGCGCACACCTTTCATGGGATGAACATTCAAGTGCGGACAATCGGAAACAGACATGGTGATCGTTAATATCATCGGCGGGCTGGGCAACCAGATGTTCCAGTATGCGGCGGGGCGCGCGCTGGCGCTGGTGAAGGGGACATCGTGTAGTCTGGATGTCGCTGACTTTGCCAATTACAAGTTGCACCAGGGATTCGAGTTGCAGCGCGTCTTCGGCTGTCCCCTGCCGAGCGCGAGCAGCGCCGAGGTTCGCGCCATCCTGGGCTGGCAATCGTCGCCGCTCATGCGCAGGGTTCTGGCAAAACCGGCCATGTCCGCGTTTCGCCGCCGGGGTCTGGTGATCGAGCCCCATTTCAACTATTGGCAGGGACTCAGGGAAGTGCCGGAAGACAGTTACCTGATCGGTTACTGGCAATCGGAAAGATATTTCCGCGATGCAGTGCAGACGATACGGGACGACTTCACATTCAGAATCCCGATGAGTTCGCGCAATGCGGCGCTGGCAGAGCAGATCCGGCAGGTGGATGCGGTCAGCCTGCATGTGCGTCGTGGCGACTATGTGAAAAACCCTAAGACGACGGCGACGCACGGCCTGTGTTCGCTGGACTATTACCGCTCGGCGATCCGCCATGTGGCAGAGCGGGTCGAGCGGCCGAACTTCTTTGTCTTTTCGGACGATGCCCCCTGGGTGCGCGAGAATCTTGCCATCGACCATCCCTGTGTGTATGTGGACCATAACCAGGGTGCGGAGAGCTACAACGACATGCGCCTGATGAGTCTGTGCAAACACCATATCATCGCCAACAGCTCTTTCAGTTGGTGGGGTGCGTGGCTGGACCCGAATGCGGACAAGATCGTCGTCGCCCCGGCAAAATGGTTCGCCGGCGGCCAGGACACCAGTGACTTGCTGCCGGCAGGCTGGGTGAAGATTTGAACCGGCGTATGCATCCCTGCAGAGAGAAACAATGATAGACAGTGCGAAAGCTCCGCTTATTACCGTCGGAATGCCCGTCTACAACGCGGGGGAGCAACTGCGGCCGGCCGTCCTGTCGATCGTCGGGCAAACCTGCCCCGATTGGGAACTGCTGATCATTGACGACGGATCCACGGACGGCGCATTGCGATACATCGCGGATATTCACGACGATCGCATCCGCATCCTTAGCGACGGGCAGAACAAAGGCCTGGCGGCCAGACTGAATGAATGCATCGATCTGGCGCGCGGGGCCTATTTTGCCCGCATGGATCAGGATGACGTTTCTTTTCCGGAGCGTTTTGAGCGGCAACTCGAAGCATTGCAGCAAGACCCGCAACTGGACCTGCTGAGCGTGCGCGCACTCAAGATCGCGGGCGACGACGAAGCCACCGGCCTTTACCCGATCCTCGCCACACATGAACAGATATGCGCGCGTCCTTGGGTCGGGTTCTATTTTCCGCATCCCACCTGGATGGGTAAGACATCCTGGTTCAGAAGATACCGCTATACGGTGCCGGGCCCTTATTATTCCGAGGACATGGATCTGCTCCTGAGAAGCTACGCTACAAGCCGCTTTGGCATGTTGCCTGCGGTGCTGTTCGCATATCGGGTGCGCAGCGATATCGTTTGGGCAAAACAACTCAAGGCACGCAAATCCGTTCTCGCCATCCAGTGGAAAGTCTTTGGCCGCAGTCGCCAATGGATATATGCTGGTCTGGCATTTTGCGTGATGGTCCTGCGGCTGGTCTTCGACGGTATACGTGTTGTCAGGCAGAAGGCGGGGATCTCCGGCCAGAGTCCCGAATCTGTACCGGTGAGCGTGATATCAGACTGGAACAGGGTTCGGGCCGGATTGCCGGGCACGGGGGGCGGCCGATGATCGTCGCAGTGACCGGCGGGACCGGATTCATCGGAAAAAGATTGCTGGAGCGGCTGATCGCGCGGGGCGATACCGTGCGCGTGCTTTCGCGTCGGCCGGCGCTGCCCGGCACAGCGACGCATCTTGAGGTATACGAGCTCGACCTGTTAACCGCCGGCGTGGATGAACTTGCGCGGGTCCTGCAGGGGGTCGATGTGCTCTTTCATTGCGCGGGTCAGCTCAAGCATGAACGCGCCATGAAATCGTTGCATGTCGATGCGACACGCAAACTGATCGGTGCGGCCGCCGGACGCATCGGCCACTGGGTGCAACTGAGCAGCGTCGGCGTGTACGGGCCGAAAGCCGTGGGCACCGTCGACGAGGGCTCTGCGCTCGCACCGCGCGGCGAATATGAGACGACCAAGACCGAGTCAGATCTGCTGGTGCTGAGCGCCGCAGAGAAAGGCGATTTCAGCTGCACCATCCTGCGTCCTTCGAACGTCTACGGGGCCGGGATGACCAACCGCTCGCTCTACAGTCTGATTGGCATGGTCGGGCGCGGCTGGTTCTTCTTTATCGGGAAGCCGGGCGCCGCGGCCAATTACATACATGTAGACAATGTCGCGGATGCATTGCTGCTGTGCGCGACGAAACCGCAAGCAATCGGACAGACCTACAATCTTTCCGATCAGCGTACGCTGGAGCAGTTCATCGCCGTCATCGCGGCCGCGCTGGGAAGAACGATGCCGCGCCTCAGACTGCCGGAATGGCCGGTGCGCATGCTATCGCGATCGATCGGCCGGCTTCCCGGCTTTCCGTTGACCGAGGCAAGGGTGGATGCGCTGACCGGGCGTGCGGCCTATCCGACCAAAAAGATCGAACAGGAACTCGGATACACGCACCGGGTTTCCATGGAAGAAGGGCTGCGCGAACTGGTTGGAGACTGGCTGAAGGCAAACGAAGGGAACCGGCCATGAAGATATGCCGCATCGCCACGGTGCCGTTCTTCCTGCAGAACCATCTGCGCGGTCAGATCATCGCCACAGTCCAGGCCGGTCACGAAGTGACGCTGGTATGCGGTGACGGGCCGGAGATCGCCCAACTGGAAAAACTGCCCGGCGTCCGGATCGTCGTCATAGACATCCCGCGGCAGATATCCCCGCTACGGGACCTGCGCGCGCTCTGGGCACTGTACCGGTTTTTCCGCAAGCAGCGGTTCGACATCACGCACTCGACCACGCCCAAAGCCGGAATGCTCAGCGCTCTGGCCGGTTGCCTGGCGCGGGTGCCCATCCGTCTGCACACCTTTACCGGACAACCCTGGGTCGAGCTGGGCGGGCCGGTCAGATGGCTGGCCAAGAATGGCGACCGGTTGACTGCGCGCTGCACCACAAGATGTTATGCCGACAGTCTTTCCCAGCGTGACTTTCTGGTCGAACAGAAAGTCGATTCCGCGCGGCATCTGCACACGCTGGGTGCCGGATCTCTGGCCGGAGTCGACCTCTCCAGATTCGACCCGGCGCAATGGCGCGCGGATCGCGCGGCGGTCCGGCAGCGACTGGGCATTCCGGCCACGGTTCCGGTGATCACCTTCATCGGCCGTGTCACCCGGGACAAAGGCATCGCCGAGCTGGTCGCTGCCGCCGCGACGCTGCAACAGCAGGGGCGCAAATATATGCTGCTTCTGGTTGGCCCGTTCGAACCCGAGCGCGATCCGCTCGCGCCCGAGACCCTCGCCAGATTGCGCGACAATGCGCACATCCGCACTGTCGGATATGTGCCCGATCCCGAGCGGATACTCGCGATCACCGATATCCTGTGCCTGCCGAGTTATCGCGAGGGTTTCGGCAACGTGGTGATCGAAGCGGCGGCCATGGGTGTGCCTTGTATCGGTAGCGACATCGTCGGCCTGAGCGATGCGGTGCGCAACGGGCAGACCGGGCTGCTGGTCCCGGCCAAGGATGCGGATATGCTGGCCGCGGCTTTGGCAGATTTGCTCGAGGACGCCGGATCGCGGGTCGCGATGGGCGAGCGTGCACGCGACAGGGTCCTGCGCGAGTTCGATTCGGTGAAAGTGAATGCGATGATGCTGGACGAATATCTTCGTCTGGCAGCCGACAATAAAGAGCAGTCACCGATGGAACAGGATCACCATGGATGAAACAACTAAACCACGCATGCTGATCACCGGCGCCAACGGCTTCGTCGGCCAAGCACTGTGCGAAGAGGCCGTGGCACGGGGATTCCGGGTCAGGGGCGCGACTCGCACAGCCAGCGATCTTGACGGAGTGGAGAACGTCGTCGTCGGTGCCGTCGACGGGTTCACCGACTGGAAGGCTGCGCTGAGCGGCATCGATGTGGTGGTACACCTCGCGGCGCGCGTGCATGTCATGCGCGACACCGTTGCCGACCCGCTGACGGAATTCCTCAAGGTCAACCTGCACGGCACGATCAACCTTGCCATCCAGGCGGTGAATGCCGGCGTCAAAAGGCTCGTCTATGTAAGCTCAATCAAGGTGAACGGCGAGCAGACGGTGGGGATGCAGGCCTTCACCGCAACGGACGATCCCGATCCGCAGGATCCCTATGCGATCTCCAAATGGCAGGCCGAGCAGGCCCTGCAGCAGATCGCGCAGGAGCGGGGGCTGGAAGTGGTGATCCTGCGCACGCCGCTGGTGCACGGCCCGGGCGTAAAAGCCAATTTTTTGATGCTCATGCAGGCCGTGGAAAAAGGCATCCCGCTGCCGCTGGCAAACGTGAGCAACGCGCGCAGCCTGCTCTATCTGGGGAATCTGGTGGATGCATTGCTGCTCAGCGCGGTCCACCCGGCCGCTGTCGGCAAGACCTATCTGTTGCGCGACGGTGAAGATGTCTCCATGCCGGATCTGATTCGCGAGCTGGGCGAGGGAATGGGTCGCAAAGCCAGACTGTTCCGCTTTCCGCAGGGGCTGTTGCGCGGCCTGTCGACCGCAATCGGTCAGCGGGCGGCATTCGACCGCGTGACCGGTTCGCTGCGCATCGACGATGCGCCCATACGCAGCGAACTGGACTGGAAACCGAAGTTCACCCTGCGCCAGGGATTGCACGAAACTGCGGCGAGGTACAAGGCACAACTTCATCCACCTTCCGAGCCTGCCTTGCCGAAACGCAAAACGGGGTCGGCGCAGCTTTGCCGTGTATCAATCGTCATCGTGAACTACAACGCGGGAGATATTCTGCAGGCCAGCGTCGGCGAAGCGGTATTGCAGGCCGAGCAGGTCATCGTGGTCGACAACGCCTCGTCCGATGGCAGTATCAATGTATTGAGCAAGATGTTTCCCACCGTCACCATCATCGTCAACGAACACAATCTCGGCTTTGCCAAAGCCTGCAACCAGGGCGCGATCGCGGCTCGGGGCGAACATATCTTCTTCCTGAATCCGGACTGCATCCTCGAAGAGGGGGCGGTGCAGAGGCTCGTGCAGGCAGCCCACAGCGCGCCGGATGTGGGCATGGTCGGCGGCTTGCTCACCAATCCCGACGGCAGCGAACAGGGCGGCGCGCGGCGCGCGGTACCCACACCCTGGCGCTCTCTCGTCAGGGTGTCCGGATTGGGCAGTCTCAGCGGCCGCTATCCCAGATTGTTTGCCGATTTCGATCTACACAAGCAACCGCTGCCGGAAAAACCGATAGAGATGGAAGCGATCTCCGGCGCGTGCATGCTGGCGCGGCGGGAAGTGCTGGAACAGGTAGGTCTGCTGGACGAGGGCTACTTCATGCACTGCGAGGACCTGGACTGGTGCATGCGCTTCCGCCGCAAGGGATGGAAACTGCTGTTCGTGCCCGATGCGCGCATGATCCATTACAAGGGGCACTGCAGCAAATCCCGGCCGATCTTTGTGGAGTGGAACAAGCACAAGGGCATGCTGCGTTTCTACAACAAGTTCTTCCGCCACCAGTATCCGGGCCTGCTCATGGGGCTGGTGACTTTTGGTGTGTGGCTGCGTTTCACGGCAGTGGCGACCTATCACTTCCTCGATCGCATAAAACGATGCTGCTTAAGGAAAACTCGTGGTTGAAACACGCATAGGCGTATTGGGTGCGACCAGCATGGTGGGCAAGTGCCTGCTGCCGATGCTTGACGCTGCCGGCCGAAGCGTGATCGCCTATTCCAGAAGGGAACAGCAGCATACCGGCCATGCGCAGTATCGCAAGCTGGGCGGCACTGATCCGAAATTCGCGGCCGACAGGATCACCGACTGGATATGCCTGGCGCCGATCTGGATCCTTCCGCAGCACTTCGCCATGCTGGAAGCCCATCAAGCCCGCCGTATCGTGGCACTCAGCTCCACCAGCGTATTGACCAAGCAGGACTCTTCCGACATTGCCGAACAGCAAACGGCCGCGAAACTGGCACGCGGCGAAGGTGAACTCATCGCCTGGGCGGAGGCGAACGGCATCGAATGGGTGATCCTGCGCCCCACCCTCATCTACGGCAGAGGGCTGGACCGCAACATCAGCGAGATCGCGCGTTTCATCCGGCGCTTCGGCTTCTTCCCCCTGTTCGGTGAAGCCCGCGGCTTGCGTCAACCTGTCCATGCCGAAGATGTCGCAACAGCCTGCAAGCTGGCCTTGCTCAACCATGGTGTGTGCAATCGCACCTACGAGATCTCCGGTGCCGAGAGGCTGAGTTATCGCGAAATGGTGAACCGGGTGTTCGCTGCGATGGGCAAGCCGCCCAGATATCTGCGCATACCACTGGCGGCGTTTCGCCTGGCGATCCTTTGCCTCAGGATACTGCCGCGCTTTCGCAACTGGTCTGCGGCGATGGCGGAGAGGATGAATGCTGATCTGGTTTTTGACCATGCGGCGGCTAGCAACGACTTCGGCTTCGCTCCGCGCGGGTTCCGGCTGGAAAAGGCCGACATACCGAAGATTTGAAAACGCATATCCGGTACAAGTCAATATGCCAAACGGCCTATAGGAGGGCAGGGCGAGGTTGGCTATAATCCGGACACTATAAAATAAAGCCATGAGTCAGGAAGCCCGAAAGTGCAACTGACAACATGGCATCGTCGGTGCGAAAAGCGATCTGGATCGCAGCATCAAACAAAGTTGGCAGACTGGCAGATTCGAGGGGATAGCTTGTTGTTGATGCGTCGATCATCATCCTGCGTACAGCAGGAATGGCAGGTCACTTGCGGGGTCACCCTGTGAAGATACTGCTTTTGGGCAAAGGTGGACAGGTCGGTTGGGAGCTCCAGCGCAGCCTTGCGCCCTTGGGCGAGATCATCGCACTGGATGTCGACACACATGGTCTGTGTGGCGATCTGAGCGATCTCGCCGGCATCGCCGCAACGATACGTACCGTTGCGCCCGACATCATCGTCAATGCAGCAGCACACACCGCAGTCGACAAGGCCGAGAGCGAGCCGGAACTGGTTCGCACCATCAATGCAGCGGCGCCGGGCGTATTGGCGCAGGAAGCAAAGAAGCTCGGTGCATTGCTGGTGCATTACTCAACCGATTACGTGTTCGACGGCAGCGGAGACAAGCCCTGGCAGGAAACGGATGCCGCATCCCCGCTCAGCATATACGGCGCGACCAAACTGGAAGGCGAGCAGCTCATCCGGCAAGCCGGCTGCAAGCACCTCATCTTCCGCACCAGCTGGGTCTATGCCGCGCGCGGCGGCAACTTCGCCAGGACCATGCTGCGCCTTGCCGCCGAACGCGATAGCCTTTCCGTCATCGACGATCAGATCGGCGCCCCCACCGGAGCCGACCTGCTGGCTGACGTGACCGCACATGCTATCCGTGCCGTGCAGCAACGCCCCGAGCACTGTGGTCTCTATAACCTGGTTGCGGGCGGCGAGACCTCTTGGCACGGCTATGCCGGTTTTGTTCTTGATTTCGCTCGCAGCGCAGGCGTCCCGCTCAAGGTCGCTCCCGAAGCTATCAAGGCGGTGACGACCGGCGAATTCAAGACGGCTGCAAAGCGCCCACTCAATTCAAGGCTGGATTGTGGAAAATTGAAAAAGAATTTTGGTCTGGAATTGCCCGATTGGAAAATGGGCGTGGAAAGAATGCTGATAGAGATACTGGAAAAATAGATTATGAACTGCATACCTACCGCCATCCCGGATGCCTTCATCATCGAGCCCAAAGTGTTCGGCGATGAACGCGGCTTCTTTTTCGAAAGCTTCAACAGGCGCAGGTTCGCAGAACTGACCGGGCAGGACATCGATTTTGTGCAGGACAACCACTCGCGCTCGGCAAAAGGTGTGTTGCGTGGCCTGCACTACCAGATACAGCATCCGCAAGGGAAGCTGGTGCGCGTCACCAGCGGCACGGTTCTTGATGTGGCGGTGGATATCAGACCCGACTCCCCGACTTTTGGCCGGCATGTCGCGATCGAACTTTCTGCTGAAAACAAACGCATGTTCTGGATTCCGGAGGGGTTTGCCCATGGATTTGTCGTCCTGTCAGACTCGGCGGAGTTTCTCTACAAGACTACGGACTATTGGTACCCGGAGTACGAGCGCTGCATACGCTGGGACGATCCGGTCCTGGCGATTGATTGGCGACTGCAAACGATGCCGCTAGTTTCGGCCAAGGATGCCAAGGGCGTTCCTTTGAAAGAGGCTGAACTTTCGTGAAGCGAACCTTCGAATTTATCTGGTTCAGATCCTTGGCCGAGATTAGGGCGGATATGTCGCGCGGGTTTCTCGGGCTGTTCTGGTGGATAGCCGAGCCGATACTTTATATGGCTGTCTTCTTTGTGGTGTTCGGTGTTGTTTTCCAGCAGCGCGGCGGGGATTATGTGGCCTTCCTGCTCTGCGGGTTGGTGGTCTGGAAGTGGTTCGATAGCACGACACGCAATGCTTCCATGTCTATCACGCACAACATGGGGCTGATCTATCAGGTATACCTGCCCAAGGTGGTATTCCCGGTCATCGCTCTGGTCATCAGCACCCTGCGTTTCTCATTCGTATTCATCATCCTCATCGGATTTTTATTGGCGACCGGGCATTCGGTCAGCAGTGCCTGGCTGACCGACCTTCCGCTATTGCTTCTGCTGCAATTCCTGCTGATGGCGGGCATAGCAATGACATTTGCCGCGATTGTTCCCTTCGTCCCAGACTTGAAATTCCTGATCGACAACGGCTTGTCCCTGCTGTTCTTCCTTTCCGGCATCTTCTTCCGGCTCGACACCGTGCCGGTTGCCCTGCGCGACTATTTTGCACTGAACCCGGTCGCCTCTTTCATCCAGGGCTATCGACAGATACTGCTTGAAGGTCAAAGCCCGGACTGGCATTCGTTGCTGCCGGCTATCGTGATGTGCGCATGTTTCATCCTGCTGGGCGGTCTGCTGCTCAGATTGTGGGACCGTGCTTATGCGAAGAAAGCCTTCCTGTGAGCGAACTCAAAACAGCGCAGCGTGAACTGATCCGCCTGGACAATGTCGGGGTGAGCTACCCGCAACGTCAGGGATTGTTCCGGAGCAGCGAATATTGGGCGCTGCAGGACATCTCGTTCAATCTGGTGCAGGGCGAAACCATCGGTGTCATCGGAAGAAACGGGGTGGGTAAGACGACATTGCTCCGGCTGATGGCCAATATCATCTCGCCCGACCGCGGCAAGATCACCAGCGAACCTGGCATACGGACAGTGCTGTTGTCGCTGCAGGCAGGGTTCATCTCTTCGCTGACCGGAAGGCAGAATGCAGTGATCAGCGGCATCACGCTAGGATTATCCCGGCAGCAGATTGAAAGCTGCATGGAGAAAGTTGTGGAATTTGCCGAGATAGGAGACTTTATCGATCAACCGGTGGCGACTTACTCTGCAGGGATGCGCGCGCGTCTGGGATTTTCCGTAGCCATGCAGGTAGATCCGGATGTGCTGCTGATCGACGAGGCCATCAGCGTGGGGGACGAAGTGTTCCGCAAGAAATCGGCGCAAGTGATTCGCAATCGGGTAAAAGCCAATGAAACGACCGTGCTAGTCACGCACAACGCGCAACTGGCCGGCGCATTGTGCAGTCGCCTGATCTGGATAGAAGAAGGAAGAATAAGCATGCTGGGCGATGCCAAAACAGTCATCGCCGCGTATCTTGGAGCGCAGGCTTGATGGCAGAAGAAAAATTACTTGTACCCGCGTTGTTCTTGCATATTCAGAAAACCGCCGGAACATCGATCATTCATATGGCGGCAAATCACTATGGGCATGAAAGGATGTGCAGTCATGGTGATTTTGTTGCGAAAATGCCGGATGAGGTAGCGAAACTACATTTTGTCTCAGGCCATTTCGGCTATAGCTATGCCTTACCGCTTATGCGTGGAAGATACACCTTCACTTTTCTGCGCGAACCAAAAGAACGCATACTTTCGTTCTACTATTTTTGTCGTTCGCAAGATCCACGGGCTTTTCCGATTTACCAAATTGCGCAAGAAAATGATTTGGCTAATTTTCTGAGACTTGGAATTGTGGACCCACAAATTCGAAGCAGGATATGGAACAACCAAACATGGCAGCTTGCGCATGGATATGGCAACATGGGAATTGCTCCCGCAGAATCGGAATTGCTGAATCACGCAAAATCACATTTGCAGAAGTTTTCGTATGTCGGACTAACTGAGTACTTCGATGAGGACGTCCAGACTATTATGAAGGGACTCGAATTTACTGCTCAGGATGAGGTCCTGAAATCAAATGTTAGTGAACGGCCAAAGTCTAAAAAATGGTCACCTGAAGTTGCAGCATTGCTCGATGAGTTGACCCAGTTAGATCAGGAATTGTACGTATTCGCAAAAACCGTGCGGGCAACTAAGCGCAGTTTGAGCAATACCCCTAAGGTGGCTCCTGCTTTTGCGCCTCCCACCTTAAAGAAGGTTCCAGCCCTCTTCTTGCACATTCAATGCACAGTTGATCCATCGCTTATTGCTGCTGTGCGGCAGCATTACGGGCGTAGCTTCATGGCCTACGGGGATTATGTCAACACAGCTCCATCTGAGTTGCATGACACCGCATTTGTATCTGGACATTTTGGCTACGACTATGCAAGAGATACCATGCCAGATCGGTTTACTTTCACGTTTCTGAGAGACCCGGTTGAACGAGTGCTGTCGTTTTATTTCTTCTGCAGGAGCCAAGACCCAAAGGATCTCCCAATATATCAGGCTGCAAGCGAGCTCGATCTGGATGGATTTGTGCAAGCGGCAGCGAGTGATGAGTTGATAAGAAGTAGAATTTGGAACAGCCAAGTATGGCGTCTGGCAACGGGCCCCGGTTTGGGTGCAGGGCGGGTGGATGATTTATCGCCATCAGAAATGCTGGATCTTGCTGTAATGCACTTGAAAGAGTTCTCGTATGTGGGATTTGTTGAAACATACAATGAAGATGCTAACAAAATTTTTAACGCGCTAGGAATGGAGTATATCGAAACATCGGATATGCAGAACATTCGTAATTGTGATGAAAGTAGCTGGTTGAACAATATTTCCATGGCTACCTTAGAGCGCATCAAGGAGGCTACGTATCTTGATCAGCAACTTTATACACTTGCATGGAATCTGAAAATTTCTTCGTCAATCAATGAGATAGAGCTGTCTTCCAAGTGAATGATTAATGATAATTTGTTAATCTCGTGTCCTGCCGGAGACGGCGGCATGTACATGGCGAGTGGCGATGCTGTCGTGCGCATTTCAAGTCATGCCACAACAGGACTCTATATTGGGAATGAAAAATTAATCGTCGCATATCAGGGGGACGATGGGCGCATAGTCAGGGAAGTAAGGCCTGACGGAACCATTAAGATTCAATTGGCTAGAGAGCGGCTGGATTTGCATGATGTGTTCGCTGTGGCAGACCGAGTTTTCATGGTGGCTACAGAGAACAACAGCGTGATATGCCTAGATGAGAATTACAAGCAAGTAGAGATGTGGCAATTGCCAGGTGAGAACGACTCGGCGCATCTGAATAGTGTTACTTTTTACCAAGGAAGGCTGCTAGCTTCTGCATTTGGTCGTTTTAGTTCTCATCGCGAGTACAAGCTGGGGACTGTTGGTTTGGGCGAAGTTATTGATATTAAGACAGGGGAGACATTTATCGGGGGGCTTTCGCAGCCACACTCGATGACGGTGGTGGATGACTTGCTCTACCTCTGTAACTCAGAAGGGAAAGAGGTCAGGGTTTATCGGGGCGCTGAGCTGGTTCAGAAGATCGAGGTCGCAGGTTATGCAAGAGGCTTGGCGATTGCTGGCCTGAATCTGTATGTTGGTATTAGCTTGTCAAGGAATGCGGTAAGTGATGGACAGAGCGGCGCTAGTGCACGTGTCCTGGTAATTGATAGAGTTACGACACGGTTGAAGGATGAGATAAAACTGCCCTGCAGGGAAATCTATGACATCCGCACTTTGGACGATGCCGGGTGGTTATTTCCACACCTGCTCGCTGACATGGTCGAGGAAAAGGCCAAAGGCGAAGAGCTAAGTGCTCAATATCAACGTGGATACGAATCTTACAAAAGGGTGAGTGAGAGTCTCGAGTTGCAGTTGGCACAAAGCCAAGCTGCGAATTCCAAGTTGGATCAGGAGTTGGCACAAAGCCAAGCTGCGAATTCCAAGTTGGATCAGGAGTTGGCGCAAAGCCAAGCTGCGAATTCCAAGTTGGATCAGGAGTTGGCGCAAAGCCAAGCTGCGAATTCCA